>Ga0316204_10002200_pt1 | contig 45932 bp, 49 predicted proteins | sample 6monrhotite_MG_2_FD_205661 | JGI IMG/M metagenome (GOLD analysis project Ga0316204, IMG submission 205661) | Microbial mat bacterial communities from mineral coupon in-situ incubated in ocean water Damariscotta River, Maine, United States -... | ecosystem: Environmental > Aquatic > Marine >... | reverse complement strand
TGGCCGAAATGATCTTGCTCGCGCGAAAATATGATTTTATTTTGGTGGCGGACGAATGTTATTCGGAAATTTATGACGCGGCGCCGCCGGTCGGGATGTTGGACGTCTGTTATGACCTTGTGCGCCGGGGCCAGGGCGATCCTGAGACGCCGTTTCAGAATGTGGTGGTGTTTAATTCTTTGTCAAAAAGGTCCAATTTAGCGGGACTCAGGTCTGGTTTTATGGCCGGAGATACGACAATTGCCGCGCAAATGTTGCAGTTGCGGGCTTACGGCGGTGCGCCTCTGCCACTGCCGATTCAGGCGGCCTCTGCGGCGGCATGGAATGATGAGCAACATGTCAGGCAAAATCGCCAGCTTTATAGCCGGAAATTTGATCTGGCGGAAAAATATTTATCTGGCAAATTTGGCTTTAAACGGCCGCCGGGCGGTTTTTGTTTGTGGCTTGATGTGGGTGATGGGGAGGCGGCCTGCAAAAAGCTCTGGACGGCGGCGGGAATCATAACATTGCCGGGAGCCTATTTGTCGCGCCCGGATGAACAGGGCAATAATCCGGGCGCGCCATATATTCGCCTTGTTCTTGTGCATGATGATGAACTTCTGGAACCTGCGCTTGAGAAGATCGCAATAACATTGTAAAAAGAAGACTGCGGAACCAGAAGACAGGGACACCAGATTGGCGAAGAGGCGCAAAGAAATAACGCAGAAAAGTAAGCGTACCATCCTGCCGGAAGCGTTTTACACGTTTATGGTCAGCGGCGGTACGCGCCTGTGGGGACTGTTGTTAATTTTGGCAAGCCTTACGGCTTTTGCCGCCATGATCGGATATTACAGCAATGATCCCAGCTGGCGGGTTGCCGGGGTCGATGATGTAAAAAACTGGCTTGGACATCCGGGGGCAATAGCGGCTGATTTTCTGATTCAATCCCTGGGATTAGGCGCGGTGGTGCTGGTCTTTCCTTTTATCACCTGGGGCTGGCGGATGATGACCTTAAAGGGATTGCCGCGGCTTTGGCGTAATCTGATCTTCTGGGTCATTGGTACTCTTTTGGCGGCGCTTTTTTCTGCCTTTCTGCCTGTTTCACGCTTTTGGACAGAAATCTGGCAGATTCAGAATTTGAAAATGGGCGGTATTGTTGGCGACAGAATGTTTGATTTTCTGGTGCAAACCCTGTCCAGCACAGGCCTTGGTTTTCATCCTAACTTATACGGCGGCATTATTCTGATTTTATTGTTGGCCGTCCTGCCAGCTTTTCTCGGCCTTGAACGGGCCGAATGGCGGGCCATTGGCCGGGGTATCATCTGGTGCGTTACCCGGCTGTGGCAGGGCTTGCTTGTAGGTTATCTGTTCTTGAAGGCGAAAATACGCCCGGTGCCATCAGAAATCGGCGCGCTGAATGTGCGTCAGACAAAAACGCCGGTGCGCCGGGAACCGGCGATAGAGAAAAGTGGTGCGCCCTCTGGTCAGAAATCAATCCCGATCATTGACAGTAAGCTTAAACCCCCGGTCAAAAGCCGCCGGGAGGCGAAAGAACGTCAACCCATGTTTGATCTTGGGGCGGGGGATGATTTCGTTCTGCCGCCGCTCAACCTGTTGAGCAACCCAAAGCCCTTGGCGGCCAAGGACCGGTTAAGCAATGATGCTTTGGAACAGAATGCCCGGATGTTGGAATCCGTGCTGGATGATTTTGGGATCAAGGGCGACATCGTTAAAGTTCGCCCCGGCCCGGTTGTGACATTATATGAGCTGGAGCCTGCCCCCGGCACCAAATCGACCCGGGTGATTAACCTTGCGGATGATATTGCCCGCTCGATGTGTGCAGATAGCGCCCGTGTGGCGGTGGTGCCCGGCAAAAATGCCATTGGTATTGAATTGCCCAACAGCAAGCGGGAAATTGTTGTCCTGCGGGAGCAATTTGCCTCGAGCATCTATGAGGAAAGCAAGGCGCGGTTGCCGCTTTGTATGGGTAAGGATATTGGCGGTGCGCCTGTTGTGGCGGATCTGGCCAGTATGCCCCACCTTTTGGTGGCGGGAACAACGGGGTCGGGTAAATCCGTCGCGATTAATGTGATGATCCTCTCGTTGCTCTATAAGCTCACTCCGGCGGAATGCCGGATGATCATGGTTGATCCCAAAATGCTGGAATTGTCGGTTTATGATGATATTCCCCATTTGCTCACCCCGGTGGTGACCGACCCGCAGCGGGCGATCGTGGCGCTGAAATGGGCGGTGCGGGAAATGGAACAGCGCTATAAGGCGCTGGCCAAATTACAGGTCAGGAATATAGCGGCCTATAACCAGCGTCTGGCCGATGCCCGGAAAAAAGGCGAGGTGATCATCCATAAAGTCCAGACCGGTTTTGATCATGAGACGGGCGATCCGGTATATGAGGAAGAAGAAATTGATCTGACGCAGCTGCCGATGATTGTGGTTATTGTTGATGAGATGGCCGACCTCATGCTGGTGGCGGGTAAGGATATTGAATCGTTGATTCAGCGGCTGGCGCAGATGGCCCGTGCTGCCGGTATTCATCTGATCATGGCCACCCAAAGACCATCGGTGGATGTGATCACCGGCACCATCAAGGCCAATTTCCCCACAAGGGTAAGTTTTCAGGTAACGTCAAAAATTGACAGCCGGACTATTTTGGGGGAACAGGGGGCGGAACAATTGCTCGGCATGGGGGATATGCTTTTTATGGCTGGCGGGGGCCGTATCAAACGGGTTCACGGGCCTTTTGTCAGTGATAACGAAGTGGAACGGGTGGTCAAAGAGCTTAAAAAGCAGGGCAAGCCGGATTATCTGGAAAATATCACCGAAGAACCGGATGAGGGCTTCGACAGCAGTTTCCTGCAAAATGCACAAATGACCCCAAATGGCGGTCAATCTTCCGGTGATGACCTCTATGATCAGGCGGTGGCCATTGTCTCGCGGGACAAAAAGGCCTCCACCAGTTATATTCAGCGGCAACTGTCGATCGGCTATAATCGGGCCGCCAATATTATCGAAAAGATGGAGCGGGAAGGTGTGGTCAGCGCGGCCAATCATGTCGGCAAGCGGGAAGTCTTGGTCGGGGACCATAGTGGTGATCATGACTATTGATTTTTCCCCAAGTGATTTTTTCCCAAGTGATTTTGTCCCAGGTGGTTTTTTCTTAAGTGATTTCTTCTTAAGCTCGGCATCAAAATTTCGCCCCATTTGTTCCATAATATTTCCTTGTGAGGGGCCAAAATATAACCAGAATATAATCAGGATATGAAAAAACAACCAATGATGAAATTTTTCCGCGCCAGTTTTTGTGTGATTACCCTGCTCTTGCCCCAGATGGCCGCAACAGCCAATAGTCCGGTCGCGCCAGAATTGCAGGGTGAGAAAAAAAATATCGTCGACCGGTCTGTTTTGACGCAAAAATACGACGCAAAAGCGATAGAAGATAAAGAAAAGCTAGAACGGGATGCCGCGACCTTACGTCAAATTGAACAAAGCCTCAATCTGGTGCGTTCCTTAAAAACCGATTTTATACAGCGCGCGCCGGATGGCTCGGTGGCCGAGGGGGTGTTATATCTTGAACGGCCCGGCAAGCTCCGGTTTGATTTTGGCAATGATGCACCATTTCTGGTGGTCAGCAACGGCAGTTTGTTGACTTTCGTTGATTATGAGGTGAAACAGGTCACCCGCTGGCCGATTAAAAAAACCCCGCTTGGCATTCTGGTGGATGATAACATCAAATTTGATTCCACGATCGAGGTGCCGGACATCATCCGATTTGCCGGACTTATCAAAGTGCCGGTGATTGATCCCAAACGTCAGGAATATGGCTATATTATTTTAATATTCGAAGAAAGTACCATGGAGCTGCGGGCATGGGAGGTGGTCGATGCTCAGGGTTATACCACGCGGGTTGCCTTGGTTAATCCGGAATATAATGTCGCCATCGATGATAAAAATTTCAAGTTCAAAGACCCGCGCCCCAGCAAGCGCGGCCCGCGCAGGCGCTAGTTTTTTAAATCGGGAACTGGTCTCTTGAACTTAATAATATATTACCTATATCTAATATGTAGTTTTGGATGACACCCTAAGCGGCTATACCTTCCTCATGTTGCCTGGGGCCGGGACTATGTTGGCAAGAGGTTTTCCCTCCCCTTTCCTCTTGCATGTGCGGATTGCACAGAACTGCCCGATCAAGAAATTGATCGGGCTTTTTTTATCGGCAGGTCAAAGAAGTAAGTGAAGTAATTCTTGTAAGGCATAGCGATATATGCCATGCAAAGGCATGATGATGGACGAAGATGATGACATGGAAATTGATGTGCTGACGGATTATCCGGGGCTCGTTCTGGTATCACGTTTTACTAAACTTATTCCGCGCACGGATTGGTTTCGCTATGTTGGCGAACCACTGGAGTATGACGTGGTGGATAGATCCCGGGCGTATCTTGCAGCACTGGGCTTCCCCGAAGCGACCCCCGCCGCCGTGGAAGATTGGCAGGAGGCCGCTCATTCATTGGAAACCAACGATTGGAACAGTCCGTTCTGGGAGGTGGAGCAGCAGCTTATGGCGGCTCTGTCGGTGGAGATTAGTGAAACTGTTGATCCCGAACTTTTGGAAATGGTGCTGGCCCGTGTGACGAGCGCGGCGTCAGAATATGTCAGTGAAGGAGCCATTGCGGCGGCAGATCGTTATGGTATGCATGATGAGGAATTGCTCAAAGCGGCTATCGGCGAAGGGGTGCAGGCCTGTTATCAGGCGGCGCTTGTTATCGCGGCCGGGGTGGGCGATGATCACCCCTTTAAGCTTAAATATCAGATATATGAAACCGGCTGGTGGCCCCTTGGCGTGATGGGGAATACATTTAATATCTTTTAAGGTCAAATTCTCATTATAAATCATAATTAAAGGGCGCATAATGGCAAAAATAAAACTGGTCACATGGAATATCAATTCAATCCGGGCGCGTATTGATCAGGTGGGAAAATTAATTTCCGAGGATCGGCCCGATGTGATCTGTTTTCAGGAAACCAAAGTACAGGATCATATGTTTCCGGCGTCTTATTTTACCGAAAGGGGCTATATTCATCAGGCCATAGCCGGGCAGAAATCCTACAACGGCGTTGCCATCCTTTCACGCATTCCGCTGGAGAATAGCGCCCGCCGGGACTGGTGCGCCAAGGGCGATGCCCGTCATATAGAAGCGCGGTTGCCCGGGGGGATTGATCTGCATAATTTTTACGTGCCGGCCGGCGGGGAGGAGCCTGATGCTGCCCTCAATGATAAATTCGCCCATAAACTTGATTTTTTAGAGGAAATGACAGATTGGTCACAGGATTTGCCCAAAGAGGGTAAAAATATTCTGGTGGGGGATTTGAATATCGCCCCCTTGGAAAGCGATGTCTGGTCCCATAAGAAATTACTGAAAGTGGTCAGCCATACGCCCCTTGAATGTGAAAAGATGATGACATTGATGGCGGCCCACGGTTGGTATGATGTGATGCGGCATTTTGTGCCGGAGCCGGAACGATTATACAGCTGGTGGTCTTATCGGGCCAAAGACTGGCGCAGCGCGGATAAAGGCCGGCGGCTGGATCACATCTGGGTCAGCCCCGGCCTGAAACATATGATGAAAAACATGGCCGTGCTGGAACATGCGCGCGGCTGGGAAAAGCCATCTGATCATGCGCCGGTGATGGTTGAGTTTACGGTCTAATCCTGTTTTTTCAGAATATTTTCTGCCACATTGACCACATCACCGGTGAAATTAATCATCTTCTGGCCGCCGTCAACGGGGATGGTCGTGCCATTTAGGGAAGGGCTGGTCAGCAGCAGCAGCGCGGTTTTGGCAATATCTTCCACTCTAAGCGGTTCGCCAATAAAATTAAGATGGCTGGCCAGTTCAAAATTTTCCACACTTTGATTGTCGCTGATCAGGGTCAGGCCGGGGGCGATGCCGTTAACCCGGACTTTGGGGCTTAGGGCTTGCGCTAACATTTCCGTCGCGCCCAACAGGGCATATTTGCTTAAACTATAGGAATGAAAATCAGGATTGAGCGCAAAGACCTTACTGTCGATGATGTTAATCACACTGCCCCTGGCCCCCGCCGGGATCAGGTTATAAAGGGCGCGGGCCAATTGCAGCGGCGCACGCAGATTGACATTCTGGTGGGAAGCAAGGCTGTCCTCGGTAAAATCAAATATCCGGTCATCTTCAAATAGCGCGGCGTTATTGATCACATGACGCAGCGGATATTCCGGCTTGTCACATTTGGATAAAAGCTTTTCCACGGCCTGATAATCCTTAAGGTCACAAGGGAGCAAAGCACCGGCTCCGCCTTTGTCCTCAATGGTTTTCAGGGTTTCTTCTGCGGCGGCCTGCCCGGTATGATAATGCAGGTAAATATAATAGCCCTCTTGGGCCAATGTTTCCGCCAGGCATTTGCCGATGCGTTTGCCGGCGGCTGTGATCAGGATGGCCTGGTTCATGTTTCTTCACGATCCAAATCATTGATCGACATGTCCGCGCGCTGCCACCAGGGAATTGCCGGCCCGGCATAATGATCGCGGCAGATCACCTCTGCCGGGTCACCGCGGAAAATCACGCTGTTGGTCGGCGTTTCCATAACTTCAATTTTCCGGCAGCGCACGCCAATATTCTGATCGTCCAGCAGCGCATTTATTTTTGACATGAAACAGGCCGCCAGAATTTCGGTGGTCGGATCGCCGGGCGTGACCATAATATGGGCCAGCGTTTCAGGCTCCGTGCTTTTGAAATAATCCAGCATCTGATCCTGACCGGATAAGTGCAGGCTGTGATCCACATGGTTATCGATCCACTGATGCCAGCGTTCTTTCAACAGGGCAAAGGGGGCTATCATATTGCCCGTCCCGTCCAGCGGTCGATGGGCCGTGCTGATCAGATGGGCCTTGACATATTCGTTATGACCATGGGGCGTGAAACACCGGCTGTTCTTGTGGGTGAACAAACGATGGCTCATGGAATATCGGCGGGTAAAACAAATTTCAAAGCTCATAGGGGGCTTGATAACTCAGTCCTTGGGCTAAGTCCAGATTTTCTTGAGTCCGGAATTTATGAATTTTAAGGTTAATTCCCCAAACGATAACCACCGGAATCGGTAAGTAATATGGTGGCGGAAGAGGGGTCTTCTTCGATTTTCTGGCGTAGGCGATAGACATGGGTTTCCAGCGTATGTGTGGTCACCCCGGCATTATAGCCCCATACCTCATCCAGAAGAATATCGCGGCTGACCGGATTTCCGTCGGAGCGTTTTAAATATTTCAGGATGGCCGTTTCCTTTTCGGTCAGGCGGATCAGCGCCTGACTTTCCCGATGGATGAGCTTTTTCTCTCCGGGCCTGAAATGATAGGGGCCAATGACAAAAGAGGCATCCTCGCTCATGGCGTGTTGGCGTAATTGGGCGCGTACTCTGGCCAATAGAATGCCAAATTTGAATGGCTTGGTCACATAGTCGTTGGCCCCGGCATCCAGCCCCAATATGGTATCGCTGTCACTATCATTGGCCGTCAGCATGATGATCGGAACTTTAATGTTGGCTTTGCGCATCATGCGGCACACTTCCCGTCCATCCAGATCGGGCAGGCCGACATCAAGGATGATCAGATCATATTTGCCTTCTTTGGCGGCGCGCAGGCCGTCCATACCGCTTCCTGCCTCCGCGACAGTCAATTCTTCATGGAAGCCAAGTTGTTCGCTGAGCATGCCGCGAAGAGCTTCATCATCATCCACCAGCAACAGATTATAATTCTGATCCATGACTTAATCCTGTTCTTTTCTCTGTAGCATATTATATATAGGCTTATATAACATATTTATCGGCCGACCGCATAATGGAATTGAATATGTCTTTATTGCCACATACAGCAAAAGATAAAGGGGGTAAAAGTTTGCTTGATCACAAAATTGTGACCGTTGAGCGGGCCGCATCCGATTTGCGGCGCGGGCTTCCGGTGGTGATCAGTGACGGCAAAGATGTCCTGCTTGCCCAATCGGCAGAATTATTGACCGATCTGTGGATCGACCGTTTTCGGGTGCTTTCCGGGGCTGAGCCGGTGGTTGGGCTGACCGGAACCCGGGCCAATATTCTGCGGGTTTCGCCGCGTAAGGCTGAGGCGGCCCTGATCAAATTATCCGATCATATGAATTCTGCGGTTATCCAGTCCATGGCCGATCCGGCCGATGATCTGCGCCATCCCATGAAAGGGCCGTTTTATGTGGCAGACCAGGAAGCTACCCGGCTTCACGCTGCCGGATTGAAGCTGTGCAAGATTGGCAGGTTGTTGCCGGCAGCGTTATTTTCCTGCCTTCTGACCGGCAAAGATGGCCCCGGCTGGGCCGCCGAGACGGGCCTGCTGCATGTCCGGGCGCAAGATGTGCTGGAATTTGATCATCATGACGGGCAGGCTTTGCGGCAGATTACCTCGGCTAAGGTGCCGCTGGCCGGGGCGGCGACAACCACAATGACGGCCTTTCGCCCGGATGATGGCGGCACGGAGCATTTCGCCCTGATCATTGGCGATGTGAGCCGCGCCGCGCCGATCCTCACCCGGATTCATTCGGAATGTTTCACTGGCGATTTGCTGGGCTCACTGAAATGTGACTGCGGCGATCAGTTGAATGGCGCGATCAAATATATGCAGGAAGCTGGCGGCGGCCTCTTGCTCTATCTGGCGCAGGAAGGCCGCGGTATCGGCCTGATTAACAAGCTGCGCGCCTATCAATTACAGGATCAGGGCTTTGATACGGTGGATGCCAACGAGCGATTGGGCTTTCAGTCGGACGAGCGTGTTTTTGAGCCGGCGGCCCAGATGTTGAAAATACTGGGCTTTGATCATGTCCGCCTGCTGACCAATAACCCGTTGAAGGTCACGGGTCTTGAGCAATGCGGGGTTACGGTGACCGAACGTATCGCCCATAGTTTCCCCGCCAATGCTCATAATGACCATTATTTGCAAACCAAAAAAAAACGCTCTGGGCATCTTCTATCCTGAGCGACAAGAGTTAATATATCTATGAGACCTGATCTTTCCCCAAGGATTTTGGCGATCCTGCTGGCGGCCCTTGTGGCACTGACGCCGCTTTCCATTGATACCTATCTGGTTTCGATGCCGGCAATGGCGATCTATTTTGGCACCACTGTCGGTATGGTGGAGATGACGGTCGGAGCCTTTTTTATTGGTTATGCCATGGGACAGATTGTTGGCGGGCCCCTGTCGGATCATTATGGTCGGCGGCGCGTCGGCGGGCCGGGGGTGGTGATCTTTCTTCTGGCGACGATCCTGATTATCTTCGCGCCCAATATTGAAAGCGTTATTTTTGGCCGCGTCCTTCAGGCCTTTGGCGGTGGTTTTATCACCGTGATCGCCCCGTCTGTTGTACGTGATCGTTTTGCCGGCAAGGAAGCGGCCAAGATGTTTGCCCTGATCGGCATGGTGATGATGATGGCGCCGTTGGTGGCCCCGGCAGTGGGGGCAATTCTGGTTAAATTTTCTGATTGGCGGATGATCTTTGGCTTTTTGGCGGTCTATTCCCTTTTCGGATTGGGCATCATTTTTCTCTGCTTGCCGGAACGACAGAAGGCCCTGACTGCAAAATTGAATATGGCCAAAGCATGGGACGGTTACCGCCGGGTGTTGATCCATCGCCGGGCGGTAGGCTATATGCTTGCCCAGACCTTCAGTTCATCTGTGATGTTTCTGTTTCTGACCGGCTCGGCCTTTGCCTATATTAACTATCTGGGGGTATCGACGGATGTATTCCCCTTGCTCTTTGGGGCCAATATTGTCACCATGATGGCGATCAATCGCCTGAATCGGTTATTGTTGAATATCTTCAGTCCGCATCAGCTGATTGGGGCCGGGCTCACACTGCAGCTTTTGGCCAGTGTGCTGTTATGGGGCGGGCAGGTTGTTGATCTTGCTTTCATTGATCCGAAGAATATATTCATGGTGGTGCCGATGGTGATGCTGGCTATTGGTGCGGCGGGTCTGACCATGCCCAACAGCCTGGCCTGTTTTCTGGAGGACTTTGTGGATAACAGCGGCTCTGCCACGGCTCTGCTCAGCACATCCCAATTTGTCGTGGGGGCTATTCTAAGTGTGATTCTTGGTCTGCTCCACAGCGATAATATTCTGCCCATGACAAGCATGATGCTGCTGTCGAGCATTGCGGCAGTACTCAGCTATCGATTATTGGCTGGCCGAGATTAGGATTGGTCTTCATCTTTCTTAGAAATAGTAAAATAATAAGTTAGTGACCATATAGGTCCGATGAATGCTCCTACAAAGAATGGGGAAATTTTATAATATATGGAGGGCAGGATTGTAATTTGAATATTTAAAAAATAGGGGATGCTAATGACCAGCAGACTAAAAATTGCACAGCATAGAATTGTGGATTTAATATTGAATATTTTAGTAATCAAAAGCATTAAAGTAGTAGGAATTATACAAATAATATATGCAGCTATAATAAAATTCCCTAACATCATTATTCCTAGTTTGTTTGTGATGGAGTCAGGGGCGATTAAAAGGCATATTATGCAGAAAACACTTCCGCAAATAATTGGCGCTAAGAATATGGCTTCGATTTCTTTTTTTGTTTCCGCTCTCATTTCAATCCCCTTTACGTTTTATAATAGCTCATGTTTCTTTAATTGATGACGTAGCTGATGATAAGTGAGATGCAGAAATTTGGCCGTGTCGCGTTGGTTATGTTTGTTGCTTTTCAGGGCATCTTTCAGAAGTTTTTGCTCTAAGGCAGCGACCGTTTGTCCGTAATCAAGGGGTTTGCCGCCGGGCAGGTCGCCGGGCGGCGGCGATAGGGAGGCTTGCGGCGCTTTCTCTATTTTTTGTTCCTGTTCTGCTATTGGGCCAGCTATTGGACGGTAGGGCGAGTCGAAGGGATCAATTTCCATGGTGTTAATAGCGGAGAATTCATCCTGCGCGTGATAGACGGCGCGCTCGATGACATTTTTCAGCTCGCGGATATTGCCGGGCCAGCCGTGCTGCATCAGGGCATCGCTCATATCTTTGGAAAAGCCGGGGAAGCTCATCCAGTCCCGCTCCTGCGCCACGCGCTGGCCGAATTGATGGGCAAGCAGCAGAATATCATCCCGCCGATGACGCAGCGGCGGCAGGGTAATGACATCCAGTGCCAGCCTGTCCAGTAGATCATGGCGAAAGTCGCCCCTGTCCGCCGCTGAGGGCAGATCAATATTGGTCGCACCGATGATCCTGACATCACTTTGCAGGGTTTTGTTGCTGCCAATCCGTTGGAAGGTGCCATATTCGGCCACCCTCAGCAGCTTTTCCTGTGCGGACAGGGATGTGTTGGCAATCTCATCAAGAAAAAGCGTGCCGCCATCGGCTTCCTCAAAACGGCCAATGCGCCGGACGCTGGCCCCGGTGAAGGCCCCGGCCTCATGACCGAATAATTCCGATTCCAGCAGATTTTCCGGCAGGGCGGCGCAATTGACCTGAATGAAGTTATTTTCCCAGCGCGGCGACAGGAAATGCAGGCGGGCGGCGATCAACTCCTTGCCGGTACCCCGTTCGCCGATGACGAGTATCGGGCGGTCATGCCGTGCCGCCCGGGAACATTGGTCGATAATTTCAAGGAAAGCAGGACTTTCCCCGATGATCGTCTGATCTTGAGGGGCATGTAGGCGCATATTGCTAATCTTTATATGTATTCACTAATTAATAGTGTATTTCACTAAATATAAAAAAACAAGAAGCATTTGGAAAAATAGAAAAAATCTTTATAAAACAGCCGGTTAATCAAGATAGTAAAAATTGGCACACTTCATGCAGAGTTATGTTTGCGTAGCACGAGAGGGGTGCAATTTTTTAACGGAGAAAGAACATGGGCATTTTCACACGCCTCACAGACATTGTAAATTCAAACATCAATCACATTCTGGACAAGGCCGAAGATCCGGCAAAAATGATCCGCATGATGGTGCAGGAAATGGAAGACACTTTGGTAGAAGTGCGGTCCTCTGCCGCCCGGGTCATAGCTGACCGTAAGGAGCTTGAGCGCAATATGCATCGGTTGCAAGAAGCTCAGGATGAATGGTATGCTAAGGCAGAGCTGGCCCTGAATAAGGACCGCGAGGATCTGGCCAATGCGGCATTGATTGAGCGGGCCAAGCTGGCGGATATGGCGGCGGATTTGGATAACAGCCGAGATCCTCTGGAGGAAGCCCTGAAGAAATACGAAAGTGATATCATCAGTCTCGAAGCTAAGATCAAGGAAGCCAAACAGAAACAACATGCCCTTGTAGAACGGCAGGAAAGCGCGACAAGCCAGCTAAAAGTGCGTCAGAAGCTTTATGATAACCGGATTGGTGACGTTATGATCCGCTTTACACAGATGGAAAAACGTGTTGATGATACAGAAAGCCGTGTTGAGGCTGCCGATATGGGCCGGGAAAAATCCCTGAATGAGGAATTTTCCGATCTTGAATCCCAGCAGCAGGTGGCGGCAGATTTGGCAGCCCTGAAGGCCAAAGTCGCCAAGGGAAAAAAACCCGGTGCCAAGACCGGCGCCAAGACAAGTAATTAAAATAAATTTTCCCTTATGGGGGATTGAGCACAAGAAAGGTTCAAACAATGACAACTCTCGGTATTTTGTTCATGGTGATTGTCGCGCCTTTGCTGATTTTTTTCCATTATGTGACCAAATGGAAAGAGACCAAAACACTGACCTCGGAAGATGAGAAAATACTGACCGAGATGTGGGACAGCGCGGAGAGAATTGAGAGCCGTATCCAGAATATCGAACGCATTCTGGATACGGAGTCCCCGGATTGGAGGGCAAAATCATGACCGACCATCGTCATAATGAACCACCAAAATATACCAAGCTGTATCTGGACAAGAAGAATGGCAAAATTCTCGGGGTCTGCGCAGGACTGTCTGACTATACCGGAATCGACCCAACCGTCATTCGCATCTGCGCCGTTCTGGGCCTGATTTCCCCGGCAGGTGGGGTAGTCTTTATTGCCTATATTCTGATGTGTTGGCTTTTGGATGACAAACCGGAGGATATGTTTGAAAGCAAGGCGCAGGATGCGTTCTGGAAAGCTGTGCGCACTCAGCCGAAAAACACCATTCGCGATGTGCGTCATAAGTTTCGTGAAATCGAACGCCGCCTGCGCGCTGCGGAAGCTCATGTGACCTCGCGGGAATATAGCCTTCATAAAGAATTTGAAGACCTGAAGAAAGATTAACGTCAGGCCATAATGAACGGAGTTAAAACAATGACAAGATTTGACAATCGCCAGAGTAAGAAATTATATAAAAACAGCCGCCGGGGAAAAATATGCGGCATATTTTCCGGCCTCGGGGAATATTTGGGCATCAATCCTTTGATTTTGCGCCTGCTCGGTATTATTGGCGTGTTGATCGCCGGGCCGATTGTGATTTTGGGATATTTGCTGGTTAGTCTGCTGCTGGATGATAGTAGCCATAGCCTCTATGGTAAATAATCGCCCCATGGGCCAAGGATATAACTACAACAAAAGGTGAGAAATATGCATGTTTTTGAAATGGTGGTTTGGATTGTGGCGATCTGTGTGATTGGCGGGATTATAAAAAGCTACTTTGACAGAAAAAAGACCGATAGGCCGGAAAATATTATGGATGAGGTGATGAATGAACTGGGGCTCGGGGAATATTATTCCAAGACAGAGGTGGATTCCTTTATCAAGAAGTTCGAGACCATGGAAAAACGTATTCAGGTGCTGGAGCGTATCGCCACAGATAAGGGCCGTAATTTAGCCAGTGAAATAGATAACTTGAAATAGATAACCTGAAATAGATAATTTGAAATATACTCATCAGGGTAAATGAGGGATAAAAAATGAGACATTCAACAACGGACATTATTGTGACAGCCGTCAATGACAATCCGGCGCAAGGCATTCTGACCATGGGTAATAAAGTCTTCCCCTGCCAATTGGGCAAGCAAGGCATCGCCCTGACAAAAGCCGAAGGTGACATGAAAACCCCGAGAGGCGACTTCCCCCTGAGAACCGTTTTTTATCGCTATGACAAGTTGTCTAAGCCAATTTATAGCCAGGTGCCGATGATGGCTCTTTTGGAAGAAGATGGCTGGTGCGACGACCCGAATGACCGGGCCTATAACCAACCGGTGATGCTGCCCTATCATGCCAGCGCGGAATCTTTATGGCGCGATGATGATGCCTATGATGTGATTGTTGTTCTGGGTCATAACGACGACCCGGTTGAGAAAGGCAAGGGCAGCGCGATATTCCTGCATGTTGCCCAGGAGGCCAGTAATGATACTGATGACGGCACAGAAGACGGCACAGAAGGCTGCATCGCTTTGAAAAAACAGGATCTACTGGAAATTTTGCCGACACTTTCGCCTCAGACAACTTTAAAAGTGAGGATGAACTGAACCCTATCCACCTTATCATTCATTTTGATGGATCATCAAACGGTCTGATATCTTCCAACTGCCGGTGTCCCCAGATAGGGGGCACCGTTTTTTTATTTATGTCGGGGGTGTGCGCGGCCCAAAGATGGCGGTGCCGACGCGGACGGATGTGGCGCCGCAGGCGATCGCGGTCTGATAGTCGCCGCTCATGCCCATCGATAGTTTTTTTAGGCCATTACGGGCGGCAATCTGTCTCAGCAGAGTGAAATAAGGCTTTGGGTCATCGCCCGCTGGCGGGATACACATCAAGCCTTCTATGGACAGTTTTAACTCATCCCGGCATAGGGCAATAAAATCATCGGCCTGATCCGGGTCAATGCCGGATTTTTGTGCTTCACGCCCGATATTGATCTGGATGTAACAGTCACAGGTGATATTCTCCTCGGCGGAAATACGGGCGATGGCGCGGGCCAGCTTTGGCCGGTCGATGGTTTCAATGACATCAAATAACTGGAGCGCCTGACGAACTTTATTGCTTTGCAGGGGGCCGATCAGATGAAGCGCAATGCCGGGATATTTCGTGCGAAGTATTGGCCATTTCCCGGCGGCTTCCTGAATTTTATTTTCGCCAAAGACGCGCTGCCCCTGATCCAATAGTGACGTTATGGCGTCAATGGGCTGGGTTTTGGAAACCGCCATCAGCGTGACATCTCTTGCCGTAGTTTTTTTCTCGACACCGATATTATCTATTGCGGTGCGGATATTATGCAGAACAGTTTCAAGTTTGCTGGTCAAGGTATATTTCCTGTATTATGCTGTGGGCTATGACATTAGCAGACATCGCAAAACGGCTCAATCAGGATCATGATGCCGGGGCAAAACTCCCGCCGGTTATTTTTATCACAGATCACCAGGCGGTGCCTGATCCAGAGAAGGTCATCGCCGGGCTTGCGGCGGGATCAGCCGTTATTTTTCGGGATTATGCCCATCCATTGCGGGCAGAATTGGGCGCGGCATTGGTGCGGTGTTGCCGGGCTGGGGGAATTCGTTTTTTGGTGGCGGGCGATGCGGCATTGGCCGCTAATCTGGCGGCTGACGGTCTTCACCTGCCGGAGCGAATGATGAGGGAGGCCTTGCCCAGTCGCGCGGCGCACCCCTATTGGCTGATCACGGTGTCCTGTCATGACAGTGCGGCTATCACGCAGGCAGAAAAATTGCCTGTTGATGCCGCATTGATCGCGCCGATCTTCCCGACGGACAGCCATCCGGAAACATATTCAGGCCAGCAGGCGACCCTGGGATTGCACGGGGCGCGAGATCTGGTGAAGCAAACAATATTGCCGCTTTATGCGCTTGGGGGTATTACGTCTGACAATGCCCCTCAACTGATCGGTTCCGGCCTGGCCGGACTTGCAGCAATCCGAGGATTTCAAGCATGCCGTCAATGAAGGATTGATATTTTAAAAGTTCACATTGGTGCCGAGGAAGAAAACCTGACTGTTTCTTAGGGCGTCCAGATCATTTTCCTGACCATAAGCATAATAGGTAAAGCGGCCCGTGAAGCGGATGTTGGAATAGAGCTGGTAAGCGGCCCCAATTTCCAAGGCATAGACCCGGTCGAAAAATTCTTCTGTCGAGGCAAAAAATAAATCCCGCTCGCGCTTATATTCGCCAAGCTTAACATCAGCTTGCCATTTTCTGCCAGCATAGCCCAGGCCAACATCAAAACCCTTCAGCCCTGTCCTATAAAGTGTTTTTTCCTGACTGAAAGAGGCACCAAGTTTAAAACCTGCGTACCCCATATCAACGGACAGGTTATAGGCCTGACGATCATTGATCTGATCAAACTCAGATCCTTCATAGAGCGGTGACATGATAGAGGACGGCTCAATAAGGAATTGCGAGCCGATCGATATGCCCAGTGCGCTATGGTCAAGCACTGCGTCACTATTGCCATAAGAAAAAGTCACCCGCTGTCCTGTTGTGCTGGCCCCCAGGCTTGTATAACCGGATGGGTGAGAAAAACCCGCGCTGCCTATGTTAAAAATCAGTGATGGTTTGGCGGCGAAAGATCGTTGGATAATCAGTGTTTTCTTGGAGGAGTTCAGCCCCGACGGGGCAGTCGGTTCAGACAAGGTAATATACTGACCGGCATTTTCCTTGGCGGGTTTTTTAAGCAGGCTTATCTCGGGACCAATATCTTTTTTCTCATCGTCATTGGCGAAAAAAGAAAGAATAATAGACGTGAGGCTTTCGTCTTGTTTTTCAATGCTTTGATCAGATAAATTCGCCGTATCATTGGAAGACTCTGGCGCGGCAAAAGCAGCAGTACCCACGGCAAAAATGCCGGTGGTGCATATCATAGCTATGCTGCTTTTTATAATATTCACGACGAATCCTCACACTCTTTTATTCAATGATTTTATAGAATCACTTATATATAGTGAATTGTAATATATTAAAGTGCAAAGATCAATCTGGATTCAAAATAGTGCCGTCCTTAAGAAATATGCCTGATTATTGACAAATTTATACAAGAAATTCTTGTTTGACCAACCACAAAGGGATAAACAGCTTTAAAGGCTTTTTTATCAAAGGTTATGATGCCGCAGTTAACAAGAATGGAATATATATGACCATCAATGGAAAAATTAAGAATGTCACAGCAATTTGGGCCAGGTTTATCATCGTTAGCATGGCCCTAACATTGGGCGGATGCGGCATTTTTGGCGGCGACGACAAGGGCGTGAAAAATATTGAAGCCGCCGAAGAAGTCTATCAAATTGGGGTCAATGCTTATCTGTGGCGGGCCTCTTTGGATACCCTATCCTTTATGCCCATGAAAAGCGCGGATCAGAAAGGCGGCGTTATCCTGACCGAGTGGAAAGTAAATCCCAGCGATGACAAGGAGCGCACGAAGGTTGATATTATTATTCTGGGACGGAAGCTTACAGCAGATTCCCTGAAAGTTACGGTTCATCGTCAATCCAGCACGGCCAATGGCTGGCAGGATACGGTCCCGCGTCCTGGCGCATCGATCAATATTCGCAATGCTATTCTGATGCAGGCCAAATTGTTGCGGCGAAATAATGCGCCTGTCAAGTAAATCAGCGGAATTCAGGAAATCACATGACGCGCTATAACGCCGCAATTACCGAGGCAAAATGGCAAAAAGTCTGGGCCGACAAAGCAACCTTTACGGCCCGGGAAGACCATAGCCGGCCAAAATATTATGTGCTGGAAATGTTCCCCTATCCGTCCGGAAAAATTCATATGGGTCACGTGCGTAACTATACGCAGGGTGATGTGGTGGCCCGTTATCGGCGGGCAAAAGGCTATAACGTTCTGCATCCCATGGGCTGGGATGCTTTTGGGATGCCGGCGGAAAATGCCGCGATGGAGCATAATGTCCATCCCGCCAAATGGACCTACGAAAATATCGCTCATATGCGCGGCCAATTGCAACAAATGGGCTTAAGTATTGACTGGTCAAGAGAGCTTGCCACTTGTGATCCGGAATATTACGGTCAAGAGCAGAAAATGTTTCTGGATTTTCTGGCGGCGGGTCTGGTTTACCGTAAGGAATCATGGGTCAATTGGGACCCGGTGGATAATACGGTTCTGGCCAATGAGCAGGTTGTCGATGGCTGTGGCTGGCGATCAGGCGCGCCCGTTGAACGCCGCCTGTTAAGCCAGTGGTTCCTGAAAATCACCGCTTATGCCGAAGAATTGAATGCCGCCCTGGATAATTTGGATCGATGGCCTGAAAAGGTGCGGACCATGCAGAAAAACTGGATTGGCCGGTCCGAAGGTCTGCGGCTGTTTTTTGACATTGACGGCCAGCCGGCATTAGAGGTCTATACCACCCGCCCGGACACGATTTTCGGGGCGTGCGGCATGGCCATAGCGGCGGATCATCCACTGGCGGCGAAACTGGCGCAGGATAATCCGGCATTGCAGCAGTTTATCGAGGAATGCCGCAGCGGCGCGACCACCGAAGAAGCCATGGAAAAAATGGAAAAAAAGGGCTTTGATACCGGCATCACCGCAAAGGCCCCGTTTGAGGCGCGCGAACTGCCTGTTTTTGTCGCCAATTTCGTTCTGATGGACTATGGCACAGGCGCGATATTCATGTCGGCGGCTCATGATCAGCGGGATCTGGATTTTGCCCGTAAATATAATCTTGATGTAAGGACTGTGATCCGGCCCGAGGGCGAGGCCGCAGATTTTGCGGTGGGTAAAGAAGCCTATAACGGGCCGGGTAAATTATTCAATTCTGATTTTTTGAATGACATGACAATTGAAGAGGCCAAAGCCGAAGTCGCCCGCCGGGCCGAGGACGGCGGTTTTGGTAAAAAGACGATAAATTTTCGCCTGCGTGACTGGGGTGTTTCGCGCCAGCGTTATTGGGGCTGCCCGATTCCGATCATTCATTGCGCGGATTGCGGGGTCGTCCCGGTACCGAAAGCCGACCTGCCGGTGATACTGCCCGACGATGTCAGTTTTGACAAGCCGGGCAATCCCTTGGAACATCATCCTACATGGAAAAATATTGACTGCCCGCAGTGTGGCAATGCCGCCCGGCGGGAGACGGATACCTTTGATACCTTCATCGATTCATCATGGTATTTTGCGCGGTTCTGTTCACCGAAGTCAGAGGACCCGGTCGATGTGGATGCGGCGAACTATTGGTTGCCAGTCGACCAATATGTTGGCGGTGTTGAACATGCCATCCTGCATCTGCTCTATTCCAGGTTTTACACCCGTGCCATGAAAAAGATCGGCCTCTCGTCAGTTGAGGAGCCTTTTGACGGCCTGTTCACCCAAGGTATGGTCTGCCATGAGACCTATCAGGATAAACAGGGCAATTGGGTTCTGCCGACAGATTTGAGCCGGGGCGAAGATGGCGTGCTGGTGGAAAAGGCGACTGGTGAGAAAGTCGCCGTGGGCCGATCGATCAAGATGTCGAAATCCAAGAAAAATGTCGTCGATCCGACAGAAATCATTGATCAGTATGGTGCCGATACCGCCCGCTGGTTCATGTTGTCCGACAGCCCGCCTGAGAGGGATCTGGAATGGACGGAAGAGGGTGTCGAGGGGGCCTGGCGCTTTAGCCAGCGTTTGTGGCGCACGGTTATCACGGCCAAGGATGGCTTGGGCCAAATTTCTGATGAACCGACAGAATTTGGCAAGTCCGCGCAGGATCTGCGCCGGATGAGCCATATCAGCATTGATTCAATCGGCCGGGATATTGAAGATTTTCATTTTAACAGTGCGGTGGCGCAGATATATAAATTCTCCAATGCGCTGGCGGCCTTTAAACCAGATGGCTCAGACGGCGATAGTTTCGCTCTTTGGGAGGCCCTGACCACATTGGTTCAGCTCGTCGCCCCGATGATGCCCCATCTGGCCGAGGAAATGTGGCTGATGCTCGGGCATTCTGATATAGTGACCGAGGCCGCTTGGCCGGTGGCAAGGCCAGAATTGATGCAGGAGAATTCCGTGACCATCGCCATTCAAATCAAAGGCAAGCTTCGTGATACTATTGAGGTGGCCAAGGATATGGATCGGGCCGATGTGGAGAGGCGCGCGCTGGCGACGGCGAAAATTGAAAAAGCCTTGCAGGGTCATGTTATTCGCAAGGTCATTGTGGTGCCAAACCGCATCGTTAATATTGTCATCTAGGAAGTAGTATGAAATATATTTTTCATCTGAAATATAGGGGGATGAAATATAGCGGGATATTGATGCTTGCTCTGTTGCTGACTGTATTATTGGGCGGCTGCGGCTTCAGGCCGATGTATGGTCAATTTTCAGATGGCAAGGGTGATCTTCGGGATGTGATGGCCAATATTCGGGTGAGCAGTATCACCGAAGATGGCCGTCCCTCTCGCATTGGACAGGTGATTCGCAATAATTTATTGGACCGGCTGACGCCTTTTGGCGAAACAGAATCGGCGGAATATATCTTGAATGTTACATTTTTGATCGAAGAACAGGGCTATGGTATCCGGGAAGATGAGTCCGTCACCCTGCAAAATCTGAAGCTGGTGACGGCTTTTCAACTGGAAGAGGTGGCGACGTCAAAAGTGGTTCTGGAATCAGCGGCGCGCGGTTTGGTGACTTATGACTTGGCCCAGTCGGATTATTCTAATATGATTGCCCGGAATGCCTCTCTGAAACGTCTGTCCGAAGAAGTCAGCAATCAGATGGCCACACGCATCGGTGCCTTTTTCAGTAAAACAACCACCGAAGAGTGATCGCAGACAAGCGGACATTACGGTAAGCCATGAAATTAAATAAAAACGACATTGCCGCTCAAATCAAGACATTAAACCCGGCGTACCGGGCGGTATTGATTTATGGCCGGGATGAGGGACTGGTGCGCGAGCGGGCGGACACTATCGCCCGGCAGGTGGTCGATGACCTGCGGGATCCTTTTCTTGTGGCCCATGTGTCACCGGATCAATTAAAATCGGCGCCCTATCTTTTGGCGGATGAGGCGGCGGCCATATCCATGATGGGCGGTCGGCGCGTGATCCGCGTTGACGGGGCCGGGGAGACTGTCACGGAAGCGGCCAAATCCTTTCTGGCAAACGCCATTGGCGATGGTCTGGTGATCATCACCGCCGGTAATATCAGGGCGACATCCGCCTTGGTCAAGCTGTTTAATGTGGCCAAGAATGCGGCGGCGATGGCCTGTTATGAGGATGACCAGAGCAATTTACAAAGTTTGATTTTTGAGGTGTTGGGCCAATATAGTCTGCGCGCCGAGCCGGCGGCGGTGGCTTACCTGCAGGTCAACTTGGGATCTGATCGTATGGTCTCGCGCGGCGAGTTAGAGAAACTGGCCCTTTATATGGGGGCCGGCAAGGGACCTGATAGGGATTCTGGTGGGACGGTATCACTGGCGGCAGCGCGGGCCTGCGTTGGGGACAGCGGCACCTTGACCTTGGATATGATTGCGGCGGCGACAACTGGCGGTGACCTAACAATCCTTGATGAGACCATATTTAAGGCGTTCAACCGGGGGGAAAATGCTATTCCCATCCTGCGTAATCTGGCCCGAAGGCTGCAAAAACTGCATCTTATCCGGGGCCGTATGGATCAAGGTATTCCGGCTGATAAGGCGGTGATGGCGGTGGTTTATAGCCCCTATTCCCCGGAAAGAAAGTCCCTCATGGCCCAGCTTGGCAAATGGTCGACAGCCAAGCTCGGCAATGCGCTGGACATTGTTATGGCGGCGGAGGCGGATTGTAAAATCACCGGATTACCCGCAGAAGCCATTTGTGCCCGCGCCTGCCTGCGCATTGCCAATGCCGCCCGCCCCTAGGGTCAGGCCCCATTAATTCTGAGCGGCGGTGAATTTGGTGATGGCCAGTACTACATTGCCTTTGCCCAGAAATTCCAGATAATCAAAGCTGGTGGCACGGGCAAGGGCAATGCCGCGCCCATGATGGGTATCATTGCCGGATAAATTGATATTCTGATAATCGTGATAATCAAACCCCGGCCCGTTATCTTCAATTTTAAAAGACACCAGATTACTTTCCCGCTCGAAGGTAATCTCCACATATCTGTCTTTAAATTCCGGCAATTCAAGACGGCGTGCAATTTCTTGCCGATGTTGATTGTCCGTCATCAGTCGGCCTTTTTCCTCATGGCTGATTTCAAGATTGCCATGTTCGATGCCATTGGCCAGCAGTTCAAACAGGCCAAAGGCAATTCTGTCCGGGTCCGGGCAGGCGAGGGATAACATTGTCGTCAGGGCTTCGGCCTGATCGAAAGTTTTGATGCGAAATGTCCCCCGGGTGATGGCCCCGATGACCGATCCCCGGGACTGAATTTCCCGCCGAAGCGCGCGGCGGTGGGAAAATTCATTCTCCGCACTCAGCACCATCGAATATAAAGCATTATCGGAATAGGGGCTTTGCAGCCAGTGATACGGCGCGGTATGTTTGAAGGGCTGGACTGTCTCCTGTTCATGGCTGTCCAGCGTGAGGATGAGCGGAATATCCTTAAGGTCTTCATTTTTAGCCAGCTGTTTCAGGAAATTTGTCTCGGCCATGATCTGACTGTAATTAACGATGATGGTGTGAATTGCCCCGACCTTTTCGGCCAGCAGGTAAAAACCATCCTCAAAACAATCTACCTCCACATAAGCATAGTTATGGTTTTTTAAGGATGCTGTAATATCCGATCTTTGTCTGTCCTGATTATGGATAATCAATACTGTCATGGGAAAATCACATCTTAATATCGTTGCCTGACATCGTTGCCAAAAGGCCATTATGCAGGGCCTATACTACGATATTAATGCTTTCAATTTTATTAATACTATGTGGGGAATATCGCTGTCTATCAATATAATACCCGCATTGATTGTGCTATTTATTGCTGCCCATTGGTTATAATGAATAATAATATTTTATATATTTAAAAATTTTAAGCCTATTTTAAGTATTAATTTATAAAAGATATACAACGATAAGTAGAGCGATGAGCGTGATTCTTTTAAGGAAAATATAATGGTAGAATTTACGATAACCGATTTTGAGGGTGAGACATGTATGACATTGAAACCGGTCATGGACTTAACGGTAGCAGAAGATTTTCGGCTTGCTTTGCTGGATTGTCTGGCCAGGGGAAAAAACGTCAAGCTGATGGCCGGCAAGGTGGAACGCATGACCACACCCTGCCTTCAGCTACTGCTTGCCTATCAAGATAGAATCGCCCATCAACAGATAAATTTTGTGATAGAGGACATGTCAGAACCCTTTAAATCTGCGATAAATGACGTAGGCCTTGCAGATATTCTCTCCACTTCGGAGCAAAAAAAATGAACAGAATTGCGCTGACTATTGACGATTCAAAAACCATGAGAGATATGGTGTCCTTTACCTTGAAAAATGCGGGCTTTGACGTTGTTGAAGCCGAAAATGGCCAATTGGGCCTGGATCAGATTACCGGGGCTTCTTTTGATGTCATCATTACAGATGTCAATATGCCGGTGATGGATGGCATCACTTTTACCCGTGAGGCCCGCAAGCGGCCCGAGGCAAAAATCACGCCGATCCTCATCTTGACCACGGAAAGCGGCGCGGATATCAAGAATGAAGGCCGTAATGCAGGTGCCACAGGCTGGATCGTCAAGCCGTTTAATCCTGAAAAGCTACTTCAGGTTGTTGAAAAAGTCTGTGGCTCTTAAGGCCTATTATCCAACTTTAAGGAAATATAATGTCAGATTCAATGGCGCAATTTAAGGAAATCTTCTTTGAAGAATGTGCTGACCTATTGATAAGCCTTGAGGAAGGCCTGATGCAATTACAGGCCGGTGATAGTGATGAAGAGGTTCTGCATTCGGTATTTCGCGCCGTTCATTCGATCAAAGGCGGGGCGGGTGCTTTTGGTTTTGAAAGTCTGGTGGCCTTTGCCCATATTCAGGAGACCCTGTTGGATGAAATAAGATCAGGCGCGCTTGAGATGGAGCCTGAGTATATTAAAGTTCTGTTGCAGGCGTTTGATATTCTGAGCGAGCTTGTCGCGGCCGCCCAACGGGATGAGGCCACCCCGGATGATTTTGGCGCGGATGTCGCCCGGGCGATGAAAGCCATTCTGGATCACACGGGCGTTCCCCTTGCCGTATCAGAGGATGCCGCCCCGAAAGAACAACAGGTGCAGGAAGAACATAATGCGCATCTGTTCAAAATTTCATTCAAGCCGTTCGCGCAATTATATCAACGGGCCAATGAGCCAATTCTATTGATTAAAGCCCTTAAAAACCTGGGTCAGCTGACGGTGAAACTGGATGCTTCAGACCTGCCGGATATTGAAGAAATGACAGGGGAGAAGGCTTATTTCGCCTGGGATTTTAATTTGATAACAGAATATGACGCGGCAGCTATTTTGGAAGTATTTGAATTTGTTGAAGATGATTGTGACCTGAAGATTCTTGATCTTGGGCCGTATTTATCGCCCGATGACTTCGCCGAAGATGAGCAGGCCGGCCTGTTTGATGCGCCGCAAGCCAGTGATGCCTTAACCTCAGATCAGATAAAACAACAGCAGGCTCAAAAGCCGCAAAATTCCGGGAAAGCCGTTGTCAGTCAATCTATTCGCGTGGAGCTGGATAAGGTCGATAGACTGGTCAATATGGTGGGCGAACTGGTGATCACGCAGGCGATGTTGCGGGAACAGGGCAGCGAACTTCTTGTGGAACAATATCCCAATCTGGTGCAGGGAATTGAGGAACTTTCCCGCCATATCCGCGACCTTCAGGACAGTGTGATGGCCATTCGGGCGCAGCCGGTGAAATCGGTATTTTCCCGTATGCCTCGGCTGGTACGGGAGTTGACCGCCTCTTTGGGTAAAAAGGCCCGGCTGGTGATGACCGGCGAAGATACCGAGGTTGATAAAACCGTTACCGAAAGAATTGGCGATCCTTTGATGCATATGATCCGCAACAGCGTCGATCACGGCCTTGAATCGCCCGAGGACCGCGCCCGGGCGGGCAAGACTGAAGAAGGCAGCATTCATCTGTCGGCCTTTCACCGGGGCGGGCGGATATTCATTGAAATCGAGGATGATGGTGCGGGCATTAATAAGGCCATTGTGTTGAACAAAGCCATTGAAAATGGGTTGGTTGCGCCAGAGGCCAATCTTTCCGATGAGGAGATCAATAACCTGATATTCATGCCCGGATTTTCGACAGCGGAAAACATCACCAATGTCTCTGGCCGAGGGGTGGGTATGGATGTGGTACGCAAGAATATTCAAAGCCTTGGCGGGCGCATATCGATCAGCTCGCAAGAGGGTCTGGGCAGCAAATTTACCATGTCACTGCCGCTGACACTGGCGGTCATGGACGGCATGGTGGTGAATATCGGCCGGGAGAAATATGTCTTGCCACTGGTGAATATCATTCAGACTCTAAGGCCCGGGCAACAGGATGTGAATGGCCTGCCCGATGGCCGCAATGTGATGATGTTCCGGGGGGAATATATTCTTCTGGTGCCGCTCCATAAATTGTTTGGCATTACTGGTGCCGTTGCTGATCCTTGCGCCGGGCTTGTGGTGGTTGTTGAAGGCGACGGCGGTGCGCTGATGGGCTTTCTGGTTGACGATCTGGTTAATCAGCAACAGGTCGTGATCAAAAGCCTTGAAGCAAATTATGCCTTGGTCGAGGGGGTATCCGGAGCAACCATTCTGGGTAATGGTCAGGTATCCCTGATTGTGGATATTGCCACTATACAGGATATGTCGGCAAAGCAACTTACTGACGCCGTCCCCACATCCGGGCGGTTTCGGCCTGAAATAGCAGCGGCTTTATCCAAAACACAACTTAGTGCGGAGATACATTGATGACATTATTGCAGCCCAATGATACAGGACCAAATGAAATAAATCAGGATGACCAGCCGACAGAAGAGGGGCATATCAGACAGTATATTTCCTTTAATGTTGGCACCGAACTTTATGCCGTTGAAATCACGACTGTGCGGGAAATAAAGGGTTGGATTCCCACAACCAGCCTGCCCAATTCACCGGATTATATGCGCGGGGTGATTAATCTGCGCGGGGTGATTGTGCCGGTATTTGATTTAAGAACCCGTTTCTGGCGCGGCCATACGGAGCCAGGAAAAACTCATGTGGTGATCATCGTTAAGCTGGATGCGCGAACCATTGGCATCCTTGTTGATGCGGTGTCCGATATTCTGACCATTGCCGAAGAGGATATTCTGAGCGTGCCGGATAGGGACGCCAATCCGGAATATGCCTTTATGGCAGGACTGGTGGCTGTGGATCAGACCATGGTCGCCATCGTCAAACCGAGGATGCTCTTCGACCTGGACTTAATACCGGAATTAGCGGCGGAAGTCGCCTAAAGATAACAGCAAATAAATCGCACGAATATATTGAATAAGGAGACGACCAAATGAACAAGAATTCCCCAGATACTATGCCCCGTTCGCGTCATATTAAGATCATGCCCCATGTCAAGACTTCGGCCCTCGGCCTAATTATCCCAGGTCTCGTGATGGTCTCTTTCGCCCTCTTTATGGGCTTGGCTATGGCTGGCCCCGGAAATATCCTCATGCAGATTTTCCCGCTGATTGGCGCGGGCCTGACGGCAGCCGCCCTGCTTGGCTCATGGATTTTACGCGGAAAGCAGCGCGCGCAATCGACATTCCTGCAACATACTTTGAACAGGTTGGCTGAGGGCGATACTGATGTGGATCTATCCGATGATTTGATGTTCGACGACAGTGAAGATATCTCTGGCTCCCTGACCCAGATCAGGGATACGGCCAATGAAACTCAGCGCTTGTTGGAGGATTATAATAGTCAGATTACGGCCGTCAGTAAGGTACAGGCGGTAATCGAATTTAATATGGACGGCACAGTTATCACCGCCAATGAAAATTTTCTGAACGCGATGGGTTATAATTTGAATGAAATTCAGGGGCGACATCACAGTATGTTTGTCGAGCCAGACTATAAAGAGAGTATGGAATACAGAGAATTTTGGGCCAAGCTCAACCGGGGAGAATTTGAAGCCAGAGAATATAAGCGTTTCGGTAAGGGCGGCAAGGAAGTCTGGATTGAGGCCTCTTATAATCCGATTTTCGATGAGAATGGCACGCCCGTCAAGGTGGTGAAATATGCCAATGACATCACCGGGCAGAAAATGCTTTCTACAGAGAATTTGCGCATTAAAACCGCTACTGACGGTGCGTCATCCAACATCATGGTGGCCGATAACGACCTCAATATTGTTTATATGAATGATACACTTCGTAAAATGATGCAAGAGTCAGAGGCAGAATTGAAAAAAGTCTTGCCGAACTTTGATGCCAGCAAGCTGATCGGTACCAATATTGATGTTTTCCACAAAAACCCCAACCACCAACGAAGCATGCTGGAAAATATTACCACCATGATCAATACCAATATCAAGGTTGGTGCATTTGACTTTAACCTGATTGTTAATCCGGTGAAGGATGAAAATGGCGCGCGTATGGGTACGGTTGTCGAATGGAAAGACATGACACAGGAACTGGCCATCGAGGCGGAAATCAACGAGGTGGTCAAGGCGGCCGCTGCCGGTAATTTCACCAAAAGGATCAGCGTTGAGGGCAAAGAGGGCTTCATGCTCAATCTTGCCAATAACATGAATGCCATCGGGGCCAATACGCAGGCCGCAACAGATGACCTGGCCCGGGTTCTGGCCGAACTTGCCAAGGGTAATTTGACCGAGAAGATCAAAGCAGATTATGAAGGCACCTTCGATTTGCTCAAGAACAGCTCGAATGAAACCGCCGCGCAATTGATGAATATTGTCAGTCAGGTCAATCAATCCGCCGCAGAGGTTGCCGCTGCATCGGCGGAACTCTCCACCGGCAGTGATGATTTGAGCCGCCGCACGGAAACGCAGGCCTCGGCCCTGGAAGAAACCGCCGCTTCCATGGAACAATTGGCTGTAACCGTAAAACAGAATTCGGAAAATGCCGAAGATGCCAACAAGCTGGCCGATAAATCCCGTGGATTGGCCATCGAAGGCGGTGATGTGGCGAAACAGGCGGTGGCTGCCATGAGCGTCATTGAAGATTCCTCTCAAAAGGTTTCCGACATCATCGGCGTGATTGATGATCTGGCTTTTCAAACCAATTTGCTGGCCCTGAATGCGGCGGTGGAGGCGGCCCGCGCCGGCGAAGCCGGCAAAGGTTTCGCCGTTGTCGCCGAAGAGGTGCGTACCTTGGCCCAGCGATCTGCGCAAGCGTCCAACGAGATAAAATCACTGATTACCAGCTCGAATACTCAGGTTAAAAATGGTGTGGAGTTGGTGAATAATGCGGGCACTTCCTTAAATGAAATAATGGAGTCCATCACCAAGGTGGCGGATATTGTGTCGGAAATTGCCTGTGCAAGCTCGGAACAGACGCAAGGCATTGATGAAGTCAATGTGGCCATCGCCGAAATGGACGATATGACCCAGCAGAATTCATCCCTTGTGGAAGAAAGCACGGCATCGGCCAGATTATTGGAAGGTCAGGCCGCCGAAATGCAAAAATTGATGTCTTTCTTTAATGTGGGGGTCATGTCAGAGGATATGTCGGCCCTGCCCACTGTTCTGGCCCAGCAGGCACAGGTGAAACAATATATGACTGATGAGCTCATTATGACGCCTGCTGTGCCTGATGTTCAATCTGGAGCAAAGCAAAAGAAAGTGGCCAGCAATGGCACAGATGTGGGCTGGGCGGAATTTTAGGAGCTATACGATGATGGTGGCTGCAAAAGTCTCCCGAAATTTTACTAAGGGGTCTGTCAGAGAATTTGAATGGCGTGACAAGGATTTCAAATTCCTGGCCGGCTTGCTTCATGAAAAAACCGGCATTGTTCTGAATGAGAAAAAAAGGGAAATGATGTATGGCCGTCTGGTGCGTCGCCTGCGGGTGCTGAATATCAAGAGCTTTGCCGAATATTGCAACTACCTGCGCAGTTCCAGCGGCAAGGAAGAACTGAATTTTACCTTGAATGCCATCACCACCAACACCACCAATTTCTTTCGGGAAAAACATCATTTTGCCTATTTGCAGGATCAGATATTGCCGCCTTTGCGTAAACAGCTTGAACAGAATCCGCAGCATCATTTTCGCATATGGTCTGCCGGATGTTCTTCGGGTCAGGAACCCTATAGTATTGCCATGGTCATGCGTAAGGCACTGGGCAAAAAATCACAGAATAGCAAAATTCTGGCGACAGACATTGATAACGCCGTGCTGGCCACGGGAAGCCTTGGTCAGTATGACGCTAAATTATGCCAAGAGACCATTCCCAGAATTTTTTTGGCCAGCCATAGCCGAAAAATCAAGAACCCTAAGGCCGATCTGGTGGAAATATCCGATGAAATAAAACAATATATTTCGTTCAAGCAATTGAATTTATTGCATGATTGGCCGATGAAGGGGACATTTGATGTGATCTTCTGCCGGAATGTCATGATTTATTTCAATAAAGAAACCCAGAATCAGCTGGTGCAGCGTTTTGCGCAATACCTTAAGCCAGGCGGGATTTTATTCATCGGGCATGCTGAGAGCCTGCTTAGCGTGACAGATATTTTTAAATGTGTGGGCAAAACAATCTATCGGAAAATATCATGAGCCGTTTTCCGCTGAGAGTTCCTATGCAAGACCGGCAGAATGAGGCAGCCCCTGATCGCCGCCGCCATGACGCCATTGTCGATATTGCCGCAGGAACAAATTACTATGATGCCACTTACGGGACGATGGTTCATAAAATCAATGAGGGCGGATTCTGTGTATTAAGCCGGTCAGATCATCTTATTATGACCACACTCGGCTCATGTATTTCCGTATGTATGTTTGACCCGGTTGTCAAGGTGGGCGGGATGAATCATTTTCTCTTGCCGGCAAAGCGTGGGCCGGAATTGGGCAACAGCCGAAGCATGAGATATGGCATCAATGCCATGGAAATGCTGTTTAATGAGGTCACCAAACGCGGCGGAAAAAAATCCCGGTTGGTGATCAAGGCCTTTGGTGCGGGCAGAGTCCTGAATATCAGTAATGATATTGGCGCAAGAAATCAGTTTTTTTTGAAGCAATATATGACCAATGAAGGTATGAGCCTGGCCGCCCATGATCTGGGCGGTGATTTTCCGCGCGGGGTGATTTTCTACCCTGCCACAGGCAAGGCATTCGTCAAGCTGATGCGCCGGGCCAGTGACGCTAAAATTGGCCAGCAAGAAGAAAAATTTCGTAAAAGAATTAACAAAGAATTTGATTTTGGTGATGTGAAATTATTTTAGTGGGAAAATAAAATGATAAAAATAATTAAATTATTGATCATTGATGACTCGCTTTTGGTTAGGGCGATGATCAAAGCTATCGTCGCCAGAGATCCGGCCATTGAGGTGGTAGGCGAAGCGGAAAACCCCTATGAAGCGCGGGAGAAAATCAAAGAACTTAACCCGGATGTGGTCACGCTTGATGTGGAAATGCCCAAAATGGACGGCCTGTCTTTCTTGGAAAAAATAATGTCCCTCAGACCCATGCCGGTTGTCATGGTTTCGACCCTGACGCAAAAGGGCGCAGATGTCACCATTCGGGCTTTGGAGCTGGGCGCGGTTGATTATGTCGCAAAACCACAGGGCGGTGACCTGAACGTCATTGGTCGTGAGCTGTTGCTGAAAATAAAAATTGCCAGCAGTGCCAGAGTAAATCAGATGGGCCGAAACCGGCTTGTGGGGCCGCCGATAACGCCTTTGGCTAGCCCGGAGTTATTTTCAAAAAAAATCATCGCTATTGGATCATCAACGGGCGGGGTGGAATCTTTGTCTGATATTATACCCCAACTGCCCACCGATTGCCCGCCTATCGTGATCGCGCAGCATATTTCAGGTGGTTTTTCCCAGCGGTTTGCAGTTCGAGTTAATCGAAATTCTGCGATAAATGTTAAAGAGGCGGAGGATGGTGACCACCTTGTGGCTGGCATGGTATACATCGCCCCCGGCGGCAAGCATATGACCATCAAGAAAACTGCGGGTCGACTTATCTGTCAGGTGATCAAGGATATGGACGTGGATATTTTCCGGCCATCCGTGGATCGTCTGTTCTGTTCTGTGGCCGAGGTTGCTGGCCCCGATGCTGTGGGCGTTATTCTGACGGGCATGGGCAAAGACGGTGCTCTTGGTTTGCTCAAGATGCGAAAAAACGGGGCTGTAACCTTGGGGCAGGATGAGGCAAGCTGCATCGTTTATGGCATGCCAAAAGCCGCCATGATGGCTGGCGCGGTGGCAAGGCAGGTCTCGCTGCCTCGTATGGCACAGGAAATAATTTCGGCCTGTGCCGCGCCGTCCTCTAGGCAGAATGCGGGCTCTATGCAGAAAGCGGGGATATTATGACCCAAAATTCGACCGGAAAAAAGCACGGCCCCGCCAAAGATATGGCCATAGATATGGATGTTGCGGATCGGCAGGAAATCAGCCAGTTGGCCTTGTCCAATATCAATGACGAAATTCTGGAAATTTCCACACTTGTTGAGAATAGCATCACGGACCTGTCAGGCAGACTGCAGAAGCTGGTTCACTATTCAAAGCGGCAGATGGATGCAGTTACGACAATGCATGATCTACTGCAAGGGTCAGATCTGAATGACGGCGCCATATCCAACGATAATAGGGATGAGATCGTGGCAGAAACAGTGGCGGACACGGCGGAAGTCGCCGCCTATTTCCATCAGAATGTCAATCGAATGATCTATATCATGCAATTTCAGGATCGCTCCCGGCAACTTATGCTGGCCATATCGGCAACGCTCAATATCCTGATAAAATTGTCTGAATCGTCACATAAGGGACAAGCTTTGGGAAATATAAAGGAAACAGTAACTATTTCGGCAGATAATAAAAATATCCTTAATCAACTGATTGACGATGCGGCCCATAAGGAGCTGGACCAAAATTATATTCTGAGAATGTTTACGGGATTACTCGGGGAAGAGAATAAGGCGGGATCTGAGGATTTGGCTGATTTTACCGATATAGAATTTTTCTAATGTAAGGACGTTATATGGAATATCAAATCGATATAAAAAATGATATATTTGAAGCAAAACTGAGCGATAATATTACATTCTCCGATCTGGACGGTTTCCGGAAAATGATAAAACGCATGGTGGAGAGCCATTCAGGCAGCAATATTGTTGATTTATCTGATGTTGAGTTTATCGATTCTGCGGGCCTTGGCATGTTATTGCTGGCGCGTGATGAAATTTCAAAAACATCGTCAAATTTGACGTTAAAATCACCTCAGGGTCAGGTGCGGCGCATGTTTGCGGTGGCCCGCTTTGAGGAAATGTTTAACATTGAAAATGATCAAAGGCTTATTCAAGATTGAATGGTCAGGAGTAATCGCTCAAAAATAATCGCAATGGATAGAAAGTTTCGACCTTGACAAGGTTATCAAGTGATAACAAGCATTTTATATCAAGGCATGAAAATGTCGGTATCGGGGGTAAGGATGACGGTATTTTTGGCTGCTCTATTCTTTTTATATCCGGGCAAGATGCTCCTCATCATATCATCTCCACTATTTTATCCCAGGACGGCTTCCGTAATCTGCATTTTATCCATGAGGATAAGGACATATCTGTGCAGGTAAAGAACCTGATGCCCGATATGATCATTCTGGACTTGGCACGCTCTAAGGCGGCTGGGCTGGAGACATGCCGAATATTACGCAACCATGGGCATTTTAAAACGCTGCCCATCATTGTCAGCACCCCCAGTAATTCCCCGGAATATCGCGCGCAGATTTATGATGCCGGTGCCACAGACATATTCCCGGTACCGGTTTCGGAAAAAGAGGTTCAGAACCGCGTTCATATGTATTTGAACTATCGTAAAGCGATGACTGGCTTGCAACAATATCACGCGCGGATGGCCCGCGAGCTGAAATTGGCCCGCGCGATGCAGGATGCTCTTCTGCCGCCCTTATCCCAATTGGAACAGATTGCAAAAAGCCATCAGCTGGCGTTTGCCTGTCGCTCTGAATCTTCTGAGGAAATGGGCGGTGATTTTTGGGGTATTGATGTGCTGGATGCGGACCGCTTGTTTATATATATTACGGATTTTTCCGGCCACGGCCTGTCGGCATCCTTGAATACTTTTCGCCTTCATTCCTTGATTTCACATGATCAGATCACGGCGCGTGAAACCATGACGTCACCAGCAGATTATCTGGAAAAACTGAATCGTGATCTGTTTAATTTGCTGCCGACAGAGCAATATGCCACCATGCTTTGCGGTATTATTGACCTGAAGAAAAATGTCTTTACCTATGCCGCAGCGGCATCGACTGCGCCGGTCAAAATGACCATCGGCGTGCGTGCGACACAAAGTCTTGATCCCTCCGGCTTTCCCCTTGGTATGATTGAAGAGGCCCGTTATGATGTCCGGCAGGTGCCGTTCAAAAAGGGCGAAATACTTTTTTTCTACAGTGATGTATTGACCGAAAGTCAGGATCACCAGGGCCGGATGATCGGCGAAGAAAAATTTCTGGAATTATGCCAGGCGGCCAATATGCGCCCTGATAATGCGCAAAATGTTACCGGGCAGGTTTTTCTGGATGGCTTCATGGAAGATTTCAACAGTCGGGTGCCCAGACCTCTGTTGGATGACCTGACGGCGGTCACGGTCACCCGATTATAAACGGTTTATAGCTCAAATTTTGTCGATAGGACGATAGAGGAGGTTGTCTTCTCAATCCCGGCCATTTTGCCGATTTGATCGAGGGTTTTGTCAATATCTTCTGTGGCCTCCGCCTTGATCATGACGATCATGTCGTAAATACCGCTCACCGCATGGACAGCTTTTATCAGGGGAATTTTCTTTAAATTCTGTAAAATCTGATCGGCAAATTTCGGGTTGAGCTGGATCAGGACATGGGCTGTGATCTGGCGTCTTTTATAGTCTTCGTTAAAGCGTATGGTATAACCGGCAATGATCCCTCTGTCCTCAAGACGTGAAATGCGGTCTTGAACGGTGGAGCGCGATAAGCCGAGCATCCGCGCCAGCGCGGTAGTGCTTTCCCGGCTATTGTTCTTGAGCAGGGTGATTAATTTCTGATCCGTGTCATCCATGACATTTAAATGACGGATATTCCGTTAATATGCAAGATTAAATATACAATATGACGTTTTATATTTTTCTGGGTTTTAAAATAACATATGCTAATGTGATGCTTCAATGATGATGTAAATAAATAATGAATAGGCACATCTAAAATCAAGAGGGATAAAAAATGCAATCAGCAAAACATGAAAATTGGTCGTCGGGGTTTACCTTTCTGTTGGCGGCCGTGGGCAGTGCGGTCGGGCTTGGTAATATCTGGCGTTTCCCCTATGTGGTTGCCGAGAATGGCGGCGGTGCATTTGTCCTGATATATCTGGCCATTGTGCTGATTTTTGGTATTCCCCTGTTGATGTCTGAGCTGATGATAGGCCGTAGCACGCAGAAACCGCCGTTAAGTGCCATTAGAGAATTTGGCAGAGGCACCAGAGCGCAGAAATTATGGGATATGCTCGGCTGGTCTTATCTGTTGGTGCCGCTGGGCATTTTGACATTTTATTCTGTGGTGGCTGGCTGGACGATAGATTATGCCATCGGTATGGGGCTCGGCGCGTTTAATGGTCTGCAAGACGGCGATTCCGCCAGAATGTTTCAGGAATTACAGGATAGCCCGGCGACATTGATCTTCTGGATGACCTTGTCCATCGGTATTACCGTGGGCATTGTGGCACGGGGATTGAAGTCAGGCCTTGAGACCACGGTAAGAATCCTGATGCCGGCCTTATTTGTGATTTTGATTATTCTGGTGTTATATGCGTCGATAACTGGTGATTTTGTGCGCAGTTTTGCTTTTATGTTCACGCCTGATTTTTCCAAGATTAAGCCTGAACTTGTTCTGATGGCGGCGGGGCAGGCTTTTTTCTCTTTGTCCCTCGGCAGCGGCGCAATCATGGTTTATGGCTCTTATTTGACCCGGGATATTTCCATTCCAAAAATGGCCGTCGGGGTCGCTTTTGCCGATAGTTTTGTCGCTTTGCTGGCGGGTTTTGCCATCTTCCCGATCGTCTTTGCTTTTGGTGTTGACCATGCTGAGGGGCCGGGTCTGGTGTTTGTGACCCTGCCGATTGTGTTTAACGATATGGGCGGCATTGGTCAGATATTCGGGCTGTTATTCTTCTTGTTGCTGGCCTTTGCGGCGGTGACATCGACCATTTCCCTGCTGGAACCGATGGTGGCCCAGCTTTCGGAAAGCGGCAGGTTGAAACGGGTGCGAGCGGCGATATATACCGGCGCGGGAATCTGGTTTGTCGGTATTTTTGCCGCCCTGTCCAGTAATATTCTTCAAGATGTCTACCCACTTGGATTTATACCCTTATTTGAGGATAAAAATATTGCAGGGTTAATCGAGTTCTTCGCCGCCAACATATTTATGTTGCTGAATGGGTTACTGGTCTCGCTTTTTGTCGGTTGGTCCATCAAACGATCCGTCACACTGGAAGAAATGGGCCTCGGCGATTCGATGATATTTAAATTCTGGTTTATGCTGGTGCGTTTTGTGGTGCCGCTTGGTGTGGCCTTTATTTTCTACGATGTAGTGATGTCGTAGATATTATTTCAACCGCCTGATGGAAATTTGTTCTTCCTGCAAGCCAAGGGCCAGCATATCCTGCGGCAGTCCATGCCCGCTGATAAGGCTGGCGCTGATCCGGGCCATGGCCGGGGCGGTCTTGATGCCATAGCCGCCTTGTCCGGCAAGCCAGAAAAAGCCTTCAGCTTCCGGGTCAAAGCCGACCACCGGATGACCGTCTGCCACCCTGTTGCGCAGGCCCGCCCAACTGCGGTCAATTTTAGCCACCGTTAAGTTGGTGGCTTGTTCCAGATAATGGGCGCCGTAGGCAATGTCGATTTCCTCCGGCTGAATATTGCAGGGCAGTGCAAGCTGTTCATCGCCCGGCGTCATCAAAATTTTGCCCGAATCAGGTTTGAAATAATATCCCTCTGCGGGATTCATCACGAGGGGCCATTGAGCGCAGGACAATCCCTCAGGCAGCGTGACCATGATCACGGTTCGGCGCAGGGGCCGAATATTGATCGGCGAGATACCGGCCATTTGGGCGACCTGATCGACCCATGAGCCAGCGGCATTGACGATGGTCGGCGCCTGAAACAGGCCCTTGGTGCTGGCCACCTGCCAGTGGTTTTTTTTCCGCGTTAATCCGGTGACATTGGCTTCGGTGATGATGGTGCCGCCGCTGGCCTTCAGGCCGTGCAGATATCCCGCATGCAGGGCGTTGACATCCATATCGGCCGTTCCCTGTTCACGCAGGGCGCGGGTTTGATAGTCTGCGGCCAGAATCGGCAGAAGCCGGATAGCGGCCTGCCCGTCAATAAAGTCGCTCTGCACATTGATCGCAGATAAATTTTCATGCAGATCATCGAGAATATTTTGGTTGTCCGCAGCGGCGATATGGATCAAGGCTCTGGGGGTAAGCAGTGTATGGGGCGTAAAATCTTTCGGTGGATTATGCAGGAAATCCTCGCTGGCCGTCACCAGGATGTTGATCAGCGGATCGCCTTTGTTATAGCCTTTTTGGAAGATTGCAGAAGAGCGGCCTGTGCTATGATATCCGGGTAAATTTTCTTTTTCCAGAAGGATAACCTTGCCCATTTCACGCAGCTCATACGCGGCGGAGGCCCCGGCGATGCCGCCGCCAATAACGATAAAATCTGCTGTTTCAAGTCCCATATGCCTGGCGCGATGCTTAACCCATAGTTGGTGATTTTTGCCACCCTATGCCGATCTTGCCGATGTGACAATAAAAATATCTCGGACTTTTGGTTTGCAAATATTTATATATGATAGTTTATTAGGGGCATGACCTAAACATCAGAGAAGATACGAGTGAGAGACCATGAGAAAAACACCCAAAGATTTTTTTAAACCCCTGTCGATTGGTGCGCCATCGCCGTACCGGGAAATTCCGGTCGCCTTGGAGCGGATGATTCATTTCTTTCCGCCGCAGATGGAGAAAATGCGCCAGAAAATTCCTGATATGATTGGCAAAGTCGATGTGCTGCTCGGTAATCTGGAAGATGCGATCCCGGCGGAGGCCAAAGAAGCGGCCCGGGCCGGATTCATTGAGGTGGCGGCCAAGAATGACTTCGGGACGACAGGATTATGGACCCGGGTCAACTGCCTCAACAGCCCGTGGTTTCTTGATGATGTGATGGAAATCGTTTCTTCTGTGGGGAATAAGCTGGATGTGATCATGTTGCCGAAAGTTGAAGGGCCGTGGGACATTCATTATCTGGATCAATTACTGGCCCAGCTGGAATCGCGTCATAATATCGCACGGCCGATTATGATTCATGCCATTCTGGAAACCGCGCAGGGCGTGAATAATGTAGAGGAAATCGCCGCCGCCAGCCCGCGAATGCACGGCATGAGCCTTGGCCCCGCCGATCTTGCGGCCTCGCGCGGTATGAAAACCACCCGGGTCGGCGGCGGGCATCCGTCGTATGGCATCATTGCCGATGATACGGGTAACGGCGCGAAGCGGGATTTCTATCAGCAGGATCTGTGGCATTTCACGGTGGCCAAAATGGTCGATGCCTGTATGGCCTATGGCCTGAAAGCCTTTTATGGCCCGTTCGGTGATTTTTCCGATGATGCGGCTTGTGAGGCCCAATTCCGTAATGCTTTTCTGATGGGCTGTATGGGGGCATGGTCTCTGCATCCGAAACAGATTGAAATTGCCAAAAACGTCTTTAGTCCCGATGTGGATGAGGTGCTTTTTGCCCGGCAAATTCTGGCCGCCATGCCAGACGGCACCGGGGCGGTGATGATCGATGGCAAGATGCAGGATGATGCCACTTGGAAACAGGCCAAGGTGATCGTTGACCTGGCGAAAATTGTCGCCTCTAAAGATAAAGATCGCGGCGCAAAATATGGCTTTTGAGCTTATGGCGAAATATTCCAGCATGCCACATGGTGGCTGAGGGAAATATCCCGGCCCAATTCCCCCTTGGGGGCGATCTGCCAGTCCCATGTATTATCGGGCGCGGCAAGCCTTTGGGTTATGCTTTCGGGCAAGGCTGTTTCTTTTTCAACTGTTTCTTTGCCCAGGTAATAGCTGCGTTCAAGATCGCTGATAATAAGGGTTTTTGGCGCCAATTTCTCTATCAGGTTCAGATGGTTCGTCATGACAGTCTGTTCAAAATCATTTGTCACAGCAATATGATGTTTCTCGGCATATTTTCGCAGGTTAAGGGGCAGTTGAGACAGAATGTTAAGTGAGATCACCAAATCGGTTTTGGGCAAACTGTTTTTGATCTCCTGCTTGCTAAGCTGCTTCTGTTGAAAGAGCGGGGTAATCAGGCCCGTCACATCATGCTCAAGCAGGAGAATTTGATCATGATGTTCATATTGTCGCCGTACCTTGGCAAGATGAACAATATCCACCAGAACGAGACGAAAACCACGCGACAACAGACGATCAACGGGAACATCATGCAGTGCGCCCGACCCAATGATCATCAGGGTTGTCTTTTCTTTTAACCCTTCGGCGGCGACAAGGATATGATGATGGCATTTTTCCAGATGATCGGCCCATGCCGCCCGGCAGCGGGAAAATCTCTGGTTTATGGCGATGGCTTCGCGCAGATAACCCAAAGCCTTGACCTCTTTTGCGGCGGGGGTCAGGAAATGCTGGATTGCTTCAAATATCATTCCCCGCTGTAGGATCCGCTGCGTTTTTCAAGAAATGCCGCTGTCGCTTCGGCCCGATCTTTGCTGGACAGCAAGACCTGCATACTTTTTCGCTCCAGACCCAAGGCACTTTCCAGGGACATATCCGGGCCATGCAATATGGCATATTTGATATGCTCCAGTCCCAAAGGCGGCAGGGCGGCCAGGTCGCGGGCCATCTCCAGCGCGCGGGCCATCACCTTGCCCTCCGCCAATACTTCGCAAACCAACCCCATATCCTTTGCCTCATCCGCACTGATCATCATGCCGGTGAGACACAGGCGCATAGCATTATATTTACCGACAGCCCGCACCAGTCGCTGGCTGCCGCCCGCGCCGGGCATCACGCCGACCTTGACTTCGGGCTGGCCAAATTTGGCCTCCTTGCCAGCGATAATAATGTCGGCGATCATCGCAAGTTCCATGCCGCCGCCAAGGGCAAACCCATTGACCGCCGCAATCACTGGCCGCGGATAGTCGGCAAAGGCATTATAGAGCCGCTCAATATGGGCTTTATAATAATCCACTGCACTAAGGCCTGACATTTCTTTTAAATCGGCCCCGGCTGCAAAGGCCTTGTCATCGCCGGTTAGGATCACCGCCCGAATGTCTTCGCGGTTTTTCAGTTCCGTGAATTTCTCGGCGATCAGGCTGCGGACATTAAGATTGAGCGCGTTATAGGCCTTAGGCCGATTAAGGCGCACAATAGCAATATGCTCTTCGGGAAATTCGAGGCAAACGTCTTCTTCAGGCATGGTATCCTCCTTGCTGGCCTAGAAAGCATTCAGGCCCGTCTGCATCCGGCCTAAAATCAAGGCATGAACGTCATGGGTGCCTTCATAGGTATTGACCGCCTCCAGATTCATGGCGTGGCGGATGACGTGAAATTCATCGCTGATACCGTTGCCGCCGTGCATGTCACGGGCTTGACGCGCAATCTCCAGCGACTTCCCGCAATTGTTACGCTTGAGCAATGAAATGGCATCAGGGGAGAGTTTATCCTTTTCTTTCAGGCGCGTGGCGTTGAGGCAGGCGTGCAGGCCGAGGGTAATCTCGGTCTGCATATCGGCCAGTTTTTTCTGGATCAATTGATTGGCGGCCAGAGGTTTGCCAAATTGTTTCCGGTCCATCGTATATTGCCGGGCCGCGTGCCAGCAAAATTCTGCGGCCCCAAGCGCGCCCCAGGCAATGCCAAGGCGGGCGTTGGACAGGCAGCCGAGCGGGCCTTTCATGCCTGTCACATTGGGCATCAGATTTTCTTCCGGCACAAAAACCTCATCCATGACAATCTCGCCGGTGATGGAGGCGCGCAGGGAAAATTTTCCCTCAATCTTGGGCGCGGTGAGGCCCGGCCAGCCTTTTTCCAGAATAAAGCCGCGCACAGTGCCGTCATCACATTTGGCCCAGACCACCAAAACATCGGCGATCGGGCTGTTGGTGATCCACATTTTGGCCCCGCTTAGACGATAGCCGCCGTCCACTGTGCGGGCGCGGGTCTGCATCCCTGAGGGGTCTGATCCGGCATTGGGTTCCGTCAGGCCGAAGCAGCCGACAGTGTCACCAGCGGCAAGCTTTGGCAGATATTTTTCTTTCTGGGACTCGCTGCCGTAAGCATATATCGGATACATTACCAGAGAGCTTTGTACGGACATGGCGCTGCGGTAACCACTGTCAACCCGCTCAACTTCGCGCGCGATAAGCCCATAGGCGACATAACCGACCCCGGCGCAGCCATAGCCTTTTATCGTTGGGCCAAGCAGGCCTAACGCGCCCATTTTGGCCATAATAGCCCGATCAAAATTTTCATGGCGGTTGGCTTCAATAATGCCCGGCATCAGCTCATTCTGGCAGAAAGTGCGGGCGCCGTCCCGGATCATGCGTTCTTCTTCGCTCAGGAAATCTTCCAAGAGTAATATGTCATCCCATGGGCTAGACGGCCATTTTGAACTTGCCATAGTCCTGTCCTCCTTAAAACTATAAGTCATGAAACTTGTATAATATCCTTACGGTATCACCGCAGTGACTTCAATTTCTATTTTCGCGCGGCGCTCGACCAGTGCCGTTACGCCAACGCAGGCCATGACCGGAAAATTTTTGCCAAACACTTGCCGGTATATGGCACCAAATTCCGTCAATCGGCTTCGATAACCTTCCATATCGGTGACATACCATGTCATTCGCATGATATGTTCCGGGCCGCTTGCCCCGGCGTCCAATATGGCCCGGATATTCAGCAAGGCCTGATGAAATTGATCCAGGAGATCATCCGACGTGAATTCTTGCCGTTCGTTCCAGCCGATAATGCCGGCCAGAAAGAACAGCCGTCCTTCGGCGATGATGCCATTAGAATAGCCTTTGGGACGGGCCCAACCGGGCGGTAATATCGGCTGCATATCTGTCTCCTGATCGCCCAGAGGGGGATTATATCGATTTTTCAGGATAATTTCTTTAAAATATCCTTGCTAAAAATCATTTTATATATAAAATAAAAACAATACAAGGCTTAATTAATATCATATTATGGCGTATGGAATATCTGCGAAAGCATAACAAAATACTATATATACTCTGATTTTTTCTGATTATAGGATTGTTGTTGATGTTTTGAATGACCTGACTTAATAAATATTAGGTATAAAATAAAATGAAAATAATAACTTTGGGTGCTGGCCCGGCCGGAGTTTATCTTGCGATCTCCATGAAGCTGAAAAACCCGGATCATGATATCACGGTTATTGAGCGTAATCGGGATGATGATACCTTTGGCTGGGGCGTGGTTTTTTCTGACCAAACAATGGATAATCTTACATTGAACGATCCGATCAGCGCGGCGGTGATGGGGGAGGCCCTTGTCCATTGGGATGATATTGCCGTTCATTATCGGGGCGGGTTGGTGCGTTCCGGCGGTCATGGTTTCATGGGCATTGGCCGCCTCAGGCTTCTGAAAATTCTTTATGCCCGGGCGCGGGAACTTGGCGTTATCTTCCAGTTTGAGACGGAATTTGAGGTGGCGGATATTAAAGGTAAATTCGCTGATGCGGATTTGATCGTGGCGGCGGATGGCCTGAACAGCAAAATTCGCAATCATGAACTGGAAGCCTTTGATTGTGATATTGAGATGCGGCCCAATAAATTTGTCTGGCTGGGCACGAAACAACGTTTTGATGAGGCGTTTACCTTTATTTTTGAAGAAACCGCCCATGGCTGGATTTGGGTTCATGCTTATCAGTTTGATGAGGAAACCTCGACATTCATTGTGGAATGCGGCCCGGAAACTTACGCGGCTTTCGGTTTTGAGCATATGGATCATGAAGAGAGCGCGGAGACCTGCCGCAAGATTTTTGAAAAATATCTCGGTGGTCATCAGTTGATGACGAAATCCGGCCATATTCGCGGGTCTGCCTGGATTAACTTCCCGCGCGTCTTATGCCATCAGTGGGTCAAGGATAATGTGGTTCTGATCGGCGATGCGGCCCATACAGCGCATTTTTCCATCGGCTCCGGCACCAAGCTGGGGTTTGAGGATGCGATCAGTCTGGCCCATCACTTAAATTCCGGCGCGCCGGTGGCTGCGGCCTTGGCCGCCTATCAGGATGAGCGCGAACTGGAGGCGTTGAAGCTGCAAAGTGCAGCCCGCAATTCCATGGAATGGTTTGAGCAGATTGAGCGTTACCTGACCTATGAACCCACCCAGTTTGCCTATGCCCTGCTCACGCGATCACAGCGGGTGAGTCATGAAAATCTGCGGCTTCGTGACCGGAAATGGCTGGAGGGTGTGGAAAATAATTTTGCTGAAATCGCCGCCACAACCGCCGGGGAAAAACCGGCTGGCAAATCGGTGCCGCCGATGTTTACTCCCTTTAAATTGCGCGATATGACGCTGCATAACCGGGTGGTGATTTCCCCGATGTCGATGTATTCCGCCCAGGACGGACTGATCAATGACTTTCACTTTGTCCATTATGGCGCGCGGGCTATGGGCGGGGCTGGCCTGATGTATGTGGAAATGACCGATGTCTCAGCCGATGGGCGGATAACGCCGGGCTGCGCCGGCATCTATACGGACGATCAGCAGGCCGCCTGGTGGCGGCTGGTGGATTATGTCCATCAATATAGCGACTGTAAAATTGCCATACAATTGGGCCATGCGGGGCGCAAAGGTTCGACCAAAGTGGGCTGGGAAGGTTATGATATGCCTTTGGATCAGGGCAATTGGCCCTTGATCGCCCCATCGCCGATCAAATGGGATCAGGCTAATCAGGTGCCGCAGGCCATGGGGCCGCAAGATTTTGATCGGGTATTAGATGATTTCGTTTCGGCAACGAAAAGATCCGATGAGGCTGGCTTTGATATGATCGAGCTTCATGCGGCTCATGGATATCTGTTGTCTTCCTTTATCACGCCGGTGAGCAACCATCGCACGGATGATTATGGCGGGTCATTGGAAAACCGACTGCGCTTTCCCTTGCAGGTCTTTACCGCCATGCGGGCGGTCTGGCCGGCGGAAAAACCGATGTCGGTGCGAATTTCCTCAACGGACTGGATAGGGGACAGGGGCGTGACCCCGCAAGAAGCGGTCTTGATTGCCAAGTCCTTTGCCGATGCGGGGGCGGATATCATTGATGTTTCTGCCGGACAGACAGTCCCCTCAGATCAGGCGAAACCGGTCTATGGCCGCATGTTCCAGACACCGATGTCAGACCGGATTCGCAATGAAGCCAAGGTCGCCACAATGGCGGTTGGCAATATTTATGAAACCGACCATGTTAACAGTATTCTTGCGGCAGGCCGGGCGGATCTTGTGATGCTGGCGCGGCCTCATCTGATGGACCCCAATTGGACGATTCGCAGTGCGGCGGAACTTGAATATCACGGCGAGGGCGTTACAATACCAAAGCAATATCTTACGGGGCGCAGTCAATTGGAAACCAATCTGAAACGGGCAGCTGAAATGGCGCTTAATGCTTAAATTTAGGACGTAAAATTGGATGTAAAAGGCAAACATGCGGTAATCACCGGCGGTGGGCGCGGTATCGGGAGTGCTATCGCGGACAGCCTGAATGCTGCCGGGGCCAAAGTAACCCTTATGGGCCGCACTATGGCGCCACTTGAGGCGAAGGCGATGACCTTGCAGGAGGGTTTTTCTGTTCAATGTGATGTCACGGATGAGGATTCTGTGGCGGCGGCCTTTGCCAAAGCTGTCGCTCAATTTGGCCCGGTTGATATTCTGGTCAATAATGCCGGAGCGGCGATTTCCTTGCCGTTTAAGAAAGTCGATCTGGCGCAATTGCAAGATATGCTGGCGGTGAATCTAATCGGGCCATTCCTTTGCATTCAGGCCGTATTGCCCGCCCTGATAGATCAGGGGGCAGGCCGGATCATCACGATTGCCAGTACGGCCGCGCTCAAAGGCTATAGCTATGTTACCGCCTATAGTGCCGCCAAGCATGGGGTGCTTGGCCTGACCCGGTCTTTGGCTCTGGAGGTGGCGGGCAGCGGGGTGACGGTCAATGCGCTCTGCCCCGGTTTTACCGAAACGGATATCGCCCGGAATGCGATAAAAAATATTATGGCCAAAACCGGCCGGAGCGAAGAAGAGGCCATTGGCGAACTGGTGGCCCATAATCCGCAAAAACGCCTGATCCAGCCAGAGGAAGTGGCCGCCAGCGTTTTGTGGTTATGTACAGATAATGCCGCCTCGGTCACGGGCCAGGCCATTGCTATTGCCGGCGGGGAGGTGATGTAGGATGAGAGCTGAAAATATGACAAATTCTGCCGAATTTGATACGGATGTTGGGACAAAAAAGCTTGGTTTATGGCTGCGGCTGATCACCAATTCAAATATTGTGGAAAAAGAAATCAGAAATTTATTCCGCACTGAATTTGACGTGACTTTGCCGCGTTTTGACTTGATGTCCGCCTTATACCGGGAACAGGGTGGTTTGACCATGGGCGAACTGTCCCAAAGGATGCTGGTCTCCAACGGTAATGTGACCGGCATTGTCGAACGACTGCAAAAAGAAGATCTGGTCAAGCGGTGGGTTCTGCCGACAGATCGCCGGATTTTCAGTGTCGGCCTGACCGGCAAGGGCCGCGCTGAGTTTAAGCGCATGGCCGACCGTCATAAAGAATGGATCGGAGACATTTTTGGTGGCCTGACGGCGGAAGAGCTGCCGCAGATGGTTCAGATGATGGATCGGCTGAGACAAGTCCTGAAAGAGCGTAAAGACATAACCGCAAAAGGGTAAGAAGATGAAATTAGCAAGTTTGAAACCACAGCATTTTTTATGGCAAATGAGCGGCGATGTGGCGGTGATTAAATTGAACAGGCCTGACCGTAAAAATCCGCTGACATTTGACAGTTACGCCGAGCTTCGGGACGTCTTCCGGGATATGGCCTATGCGGATGATGTCAAGGCGGTTGTCTTTGCCAGTAATGGCGGTAATTTCTGTTCCGGCGGCGATGTCCATGACATCATTAAGCCGTTGCTGGGACAGGATATGAAGGGCCTTTTGGCCTTCACCCGCATGACCGGTGATCTGGTCAAGGCGATGATCAATTGTAAAGTGCCGATCATTGCCGCTGCCGAGGGCATTTGTGTCGGCGCTGGCGCGATGATTGCGCTGGCTTCGGACATCCGTTTTGCCGCGCCGAGCTGTCAGACCGCTTTTTTGTTTACCCGGGTTGGCCTTGCCGGATGTGATATGGGGGCCTGCGCCATGCTGCCGCGGGCCATTGGACAGGCTCGCGCGGCGGACTTGCTCTATAGCGGCCGGGTCATGACCGCTGATGAGGGGGCCGCTTGGGGCTATTTCAATAAAGTTGTTGCTGCGGACGCGTTATTTGAGACCGCGCTTGCTTATGCCACGCGCCTTGCGGATGGCCCGAACTTTGGTCATATGATGACCAAAGTTATGCTGGCACAGGAATGGAGCATGTCCCTTGATATGGCGATTGAGGCTGAGGCCCAGACCCAGGCCATCTGCATGCAGACGGAAGATTTCCGCCGGGCCTATGAGGCCTTTGCCGCCAAGGAAAAACCCATCTTTGAAGGGAATTGATCATGGATCAGACCTATCTTGACTGGCCCTTCCTGGAGGCGGATCATAAAAAGCTGGCGCGGGAACTTGACCTATGGTGCGCGGAAAATCTGACGGA
>Ga0316204_10002199_pt1 | contig 45936 bp, 47 predicted proteins | sample 6monrhotite_MG_2_FD_205661 | JGI IMG/M metagenome (GOLD analysis project Ga0316204, IMG submission 205661) | Microbial mat bacterial communities from mineral coupon in-situ incubated in ocean water Damariscotta River, Maine, United States -... | ecosystem: Environmental > Aquatic > Marine >... | reverse complement strand
GAAATATTATGGGACACACCTTTGTGGCTACAAAGGATTTAAATGCGTCAAAGTTTATCGTGGTGACACCTGGGCAAAAAAATTTCCCAGCAAACGTCAACGAGAAATTGTGAAACGTTTAAACCGTACGAACGTCGCACTGCAATATCGCAGCTGGATTGTCGTACCGACCAACTTGCGCAAGATCAATCATATGGATATGGCGCCTTTTCCTGATTACATTAAACCGTCAGGGAAAAGGACGATCGTCGTGAAGCTAGGACTGCACGCTTTTGGTGCCTATAACGAGAGCGGATATCTCGTGCACTGGGGACCTGTGTCTGGTGGAAAAGGTTACTGTGAAGACACTGGACGTGCATGCCGAACAGCGACAGGTGTTCACAAAATCTATCGTAAGCAGGGCGTCAACTGTATTTCATCGAAGTTCCCCATTGAAACAGGGGGCGGTGCACCGATGCCTTACTGCATGCATTATTATGGAGGCTTTGCACTGCATGGATCAACGCTACCTGGCTACCATGCAAGTCACGGATGTATTCGACTCTTCAATGATGATGCGAAATGGCTAAACCGCCACTTCTTAAAAGTCGGATCAAAAGTCGTCGTTTCTTACTAAAAAATTAACGAAGGCTAAAGTGAAAGCTCGGCAGTTGCTGGGCTTTTGCTTTTTTTATACTTCCATATTCCCCACAATAAAAGCACGCCGAGCATTTTGCCCACGCACATCATCGTAAAAGACAACCAATCTAAGCGATGTATCATGGCGAGGAAAACAACTGAGTCAAACGGCGAACTGATCATCGCAGATAATAGTAAGCGTTTTGATAATGGACGTTTCGTAAAGGTATAAACCGCCCAATCGATACTTTCACCGATTAAAAATGCAGCAACACTCGCCAATGCAATGCGCTTATCCGACATAAAATAACTAATCGCAGCACCGACAAACATAGCGATGATCACGTAGTGTTTGATTTCCCGCTGCGCAAAATCACGAACAAGATAGATAAAACCAACAATGCCATCCGCCGGCGATAAGCTGCCACCAAATAAGGAGACTGCTGGAAAGGCAGCAAGGAACCAGTTCACGAAAACGATAAACAAGATGTAAGTTAATGTGGCAATTATACGCATCGCAGGAGTATAACGCTTGCAAGAAAGAATGCATATCCGTATCCTTCTGGCATGAATTCCACTGAACAAACAACGAGATGGCTTAGCCCCACCGAAGCAGAACCACTTATGCCTCCTAAAGCCTGGGCGCTCATAAGTCACAACAACTCTTTAACAAAAAAACTTAAAGACATCACGAATGGAGAAATGGAATTTCATTTTTTGGATGCCGACTGGGGACGAGCTTATCCCGATGAAGCTGAAAAACTCGACCTTTCAACCACTGAATCAACTTGGATTCGCCACATTGAAATGCGGCACCAAAACACACTGTGGACGATAGGACGCGTATTAATTCCTAAAACTTCCTTGCAAGCCGGCGACCTCGACCTCAAAAATCTTGGTGCCCAGTCTATTGGTAACGTACTCTTCCAAGACACAGATTTAAAGCGAAGTGCTTTTGAATTTTTGCAATTATCTGGCGATCATTTCTATCTTGGACATTTCAAAACAACACACATTAACGCCAACATCGATATTTGGGCGAGACGCTCAGTGATTTATTTTCATCAAAAGCCGCTATTGATTGTCGAATTATTTTTGCCTGCAGCACTTAAATAACCATGACAAGTAATACCTTAAGCAAACACTTCGTCTTAATGCGCTTTGACAAACCCATTGGCACACTTCTGCTGTTATGGCCAACACTTTGGGGATTATGGGTTGCTGCAAAAGGCTTCCCTAATGTTTTTATACTCAGCATTTTTGTTGCAGGTGTTATATTGATGCGTGCAGCAGGCTGTGTGATCAACGATATCGCTGACCGACACATCGACGGTAAAGTATCACGCACGCAGTCACGCCCGCTCGCCACGGGCAGTTTTTCATTACGCGCTGCTGTGATTTTATTTTCTATTTTGATGAGTATCGCGTTTATATTGGTTTGCCTCTTAAATGCGAAAACCATTTTGCTCGCTATCATTGCAGCCGCATTGGCAACACTCTATCCTTTCACAAAACGCTGGACATATTGGCCACAGTTGGTTTTGGGGCTGGCATTTTCCATGAGCATACCCATGGCTTTTACCGCGATAACAAATCAAATTCCCAACATCGCTTGGCTGATGTTTGCAACGTCCGTGTTGTGGACCATCACCTACGACACAGAATATGCGATGACGGATCGCGCAGACGACTTAAAAATTGGCATAAAGTCCACGGCTATTTTATTTGGGCGACACGACCGACGTGTGATTGGCTGCATACAAATTGTGATGTTGCTTTTGCTGTTAATCATCGGGCATCAACTACAACTTAATATTTACTATTATCTGGGTATCACTGCTGCCGCTGTTTTATCTATCTATCACCAATATCTTATTCGTAATCGAGACCCACAATCCTGCTTCCGTGCTTTTCTCAATAACAATTGGATCGGCTTAGCTATCTTTTTGGGAACCGCGCTCTCATGAGCATATCGCTGTTTGTTTTAGTGTTTGTATTGCTGGGTATCGCAATGCGAAAACTCAGCCCGATTCATATTCCCATCTGGGTGATGATGTCGCTGGGCGCATTAACCGTATTAATCACGCGCCAGATTTCTATTTTTGATGCGTTGCGTGCAATTAATTTTAATATTATCGGTTATCTGTTCGGTGTTTTTGTTATTGGGCAGGCACTTGAAGAAAGTGGTTACTTGGGCCGCTTGAGTTTTCATATTTTTCGACATGCTAAAAATGCGCGCCAACTCCTGCTATTTATTATTATGCTCGCTGGAATATCGTCTGCATTATTGATGAATGACACGATTGCAATTATGGCAACACCGATTTTATTACATATCGCCCGCCACAATAAAATCAATCATAAACCACTTTTACTTGCGCTAGCTTACGCAATCACTATCGGCAGTGTAATGAGCCCAATCGGCAATCCACAGAATTTATTAATCGCCATCGAAGGAAAAATGACAGCGCCTTTTACAGACTTCTTCACGCACTTATTTATTCCTACGCTTATTTGCCTAGCAGTGGCCTATGCTTTAATCATCCTGCGTTATCGAAAAATCATCGATCACGAAACACTGCAAATCAAAGCAGAAAAACCACACAATCAAAAGCTCACGCTCATCACAAAAATTTCAATGTCCTTAATGCTGGCTTTAATATTATTAAAGATAACCAGTGCATTTTGGTCTGTCATCCCCGACTTACCTTTTAGTTTAATTGCCATTCTTGCAGCGCTGCCTATTTTATTGTTTAGTCGGCAACGCTTTGTCGTTTTAAAACAAATGGATTGGGCAACGATTATTTTCTTTATTGCCTTATTTATTTTGATGCAAAGTGTGTGGGACAGCGGTGTTTTCCAAGCTTTAATTAAAGACGCACATATCAACATCGGCAAAACACCGTCCATACTCGGCATCAGCGTCATCTTAAGTCAGTTAATTTCTAATGTGCCTTTGGTTGCTTTATACCTGCCGCTGCTCACCAGTCACGGTGTGCATACACAACAGTTATTAGCGCTTGCTGCAGGAAGTACAATTGCAGGGAATTTTTTGATTATGGGCGCAGCCAGCAATGTAATCATCATTCAAAATGCTGAGAAGCGCCGCAAGCATGGGTTCAGCTTTATCGAGTTCGCCACCGTCGGCATTCCGCTAGGCACGATTAACCTATTCGTATATTGGTTATTTCTACGATGAATTTTGTAATCTTTCCCCACAAGCTGCCAAATTGCATTGCAGAATGGCAACTCAAGGGGAAATTATATAAATCAGCCCATACCAAGAGCTGAAGAAGCTGCTGCAACAACTGAAGGACCAGCCGTATAAGCAGCGGCCAATCCAAGCATACCCACCTGAGCCCAAAAACCAGCATTTTCCCCCGGGTGTGTAAATGGATTTGCTGAATTAGCTGCTGCCATCGCACCTTGCATAGCGGCAGCCCGTGCTGCGGGAGTTAGTGCTGCTGCTGGTGGTGCTGCAGACCTTGAGCCTGGTCCCGTCCAAGCTGGACGACTTGAAGCAGACGAGCTGGCAGCCGAAGCGGATACTGCTGGTGCTGCAAAAACAGCACTTGGGTTTACAGCCGATGAAGCGCCTGTAGCACTTGCTGCTGGGGCAGGCTTGATATCGTTATAAAGTTCTTTGCCTTGATAGAGCGCGCGTTTGAAGCCAGCTTGTTTACAACAGTCTTTAACCATTGCTTCATCAAGCAAGTCACCACTTGTTGCATCAACCCAGGTTGATCCCATCTGTGTTAGATCAATCGCTGCAATGACTGGGTCCATACCCGCTTGTGTAAACTCGGTATGATAAGCTTTCAAGATCGCAAGCAACTCTGCTTTAGCAGCACGTGCTTTTTGTTGCTGTTGGTTTAAGCGTGTGTAATCCGTCGTTGTTGGTTCTTCATATTCTGCCTCAAAACGTAAGCCTTGAGAGCTCACCGTGCTGGAGGTACCAGCAGCTGCTGGCGCACCAGGAACAGTTTCTACAGTACGTGTCAGTTTAACGGTGTCTTGGTGGCCCGCACCATCAGGAACATGTGTAACAAGTACGGGAGCTTGTCCACTTGAAGGCTCTTCAAGCTTACTTACCCAAGCGTCTTTTTGACCATCTCTCATTGCTCTGTAGTACTTTAACGCCCTCTCCTGGTCAGCCAAGTATTGATTCCAGTCATCTGCAGAGATACCACTCGGTACCACGCCAGGCGTGCTTGCAGCAGCGGCGGCGGCTGCCCCTGCATCTACATGTGGACTGGCAGCAGCTTCTGCTGCAGCAATCGCATCAGGCGTTGCATTTAATTTTTTACCAGCATCTGTGCCTGCTGCTGCATCATGATAATCAACAAGGTCGTTTTCTAAATAAGCTTCCCAGTGATTCACACCTGTGTGTCTTAGCGTTATTGTTGGTCTATCAAGGCGTGCATCTGTACCACCACCTAAACGTCCTTGGGTACTTGGCATCGCATGTAAGACGTTAAAACCAAAGTGGTCTGCAAGTATCTGAGCAGCTGGACCGCCTAGTTCATTTCCTGGCATTAAGATATGCTGAAAATACTGCGTATGACCTGTGCTATCCCACCAAGCGAGCAGATCTCTTTCTTGGTCAGCGTCAGTGCCACCTTGTGCTTTTAGCTTTGCAAATTCTGCTGCAACAAAAGGCATACCATTAAAAAGGTCACTAACAGGATCAGGCGTTACACGCGGATGCTGATCAAACTCCGATAACAAATAAGGCCTCAACAAATTTTGATGGTAAGCTTTTGCCTTGGCATCTGTTATTAATAGCTTTGCTAAAATAGCTCTTAATGCATCCCCACCTTGTTTTTGAAAATCAGCAACTGGCAGTGCAGCCAAAGAAGCAAAATCTGTAAGAGCTGTATGTCCATTCGCGTGTAATTGAGCGAATAAAGCAGTAAATCGGCCGGGGTCGTTAATATAAGCTCGTGTCTCTGTGTCTCCATGCTGTGACTGCACAACCAACCATGTCAGCATAGACTCAAGCAAGCAATTATTGTTATGGCCTTGTGTCTTTACAATAGCAGGCTTATCAAGTCGACGTTTTTGACCTGCGGCAAATTTTCCAAGTGCTTGTACAGCAGGGTCAGCACTATCAGCAACTTTAGTTCTTTGAAAACCAAAACTGTTATCAGCTGAACTAGCAATACGAGCATCAAGCGCTGCAAGTTCTGTGGCGTCTTTATCACCCATATCGATTACGTAATAGTCGGCTCCAGAATGCTTTACTGGGTAGGTTGGTCTATTGTGATCGACAAGCTCGCCATTTAATCCCAAAGGATTTGCAATGGCACTTCTAGCCTGAGCAACATTAGCTGGTTCATCAGATGCGTCATAAGCAATGTTAGGAAAAGTCAGTGTTGTAGCACCAGCAACATCGGCTTGACCGTGTAATACATAAATTTCTCCGGCATGCATAAAAGTAGCAATGACTTTGGGCAATTTCACAGTCAGAGGAACAGCAGGTGATCCAGAACCTCCGGCTGTAGCTGCATGAGTACCGGCAGCGCTAGAAGCAGGTGCAGCAGCTTGAGCCTGAGCAGCGGCAGCAGGTGCAACGGGAGCCGCAGGTACAGGGGCAGCTGTGCTAGAAGTAAATGATCCAGAACCTCCGGCTCTAGCAGCAGATGGTCCAGCAAGTATATCTTCAAGGCCTTCTGTAAACCCTGCATCACCAACCGCTGCAGATACGCCTGAAGCTCCTCGAGGAGCGGTAGCACTAGAAGACGCTAAAACTGTATCAGCTCCCAGAACAGCAGCTGCTAATCCATAACCCCCTTCACTGGATGCAGAAACTGAGCCTGTGGGTGCAGCATCATGATCATCGCGGGCATCAGCTGGAGGAAAAACAAATGTTGGTGCAGGTGCACGAGCGCCCGCAGCAAGTTCAGCAGCGACCGTTGCAGCGCTAGTACTAGTATCAGCCTTTCTGACAGCTCTTAAATTGTGATAGGGCGCATGATCGACGGCAGCAACACCCGTGGCAGGGGCGCCGCTATCTTGAGGAGCTGCAGAAGCTCCTGCCTCAGCAGTCGATCCGCGCAGGACTACAGACATACTCGGCATGTGACTCCACACAGCGCCAGCGGCAGCTGAAGCTGCACTACGAGCGCTTGCAATCCATCCAGGACCCGTATCTGAAGCCGCATCACCAGCAACTCGATGTGCTTGATCTGATTTAGCTGCTTTCCTACGTGCTGCGGACCATTGTCTTTTTGCTCTTCCACTTCCTGCCATCTTTTCTACTCTCTAGTTTTTAATACGTTGGTTTTTCGCTATTTTCTATGTTTCTTAAGGCCTATGCTAACAGGCTTAGCTTAAGAGAATCTTAAATTTTGCTGCTTATTTTCGCTTGCTTTGAAAGCATCCTGCACTTTATTAAACCAAAAGACATCGCGAATATCATCCCGGTGCTGCAACAACTGCACTGGGTGCAATCGGTGGTGTTGATGTTGCTGAACTACTCGATGCTGGCGCATTACTAAGCTTCACATTGCCTTGACCAAAATAAGCCTCAAATGCCTTAATACATGCTTGTTGTTGTGCAGGTGGTTCAATCGAATTAATGCTAATAGGGAATTTTATTCTCCCTTGATTGTCTTGCAATGCATAACCTAAATCCTGTGCTAACTTTAAAAAGCGCTCATAAAAAGGTATGGCTTTCCCGCCGGAAGATGTTGCTTCAATGCTGGTGTCTGTTTCTTTAATTTCATTAGACACGCCATCGTTATCTTCGGTTGTGTATGTGTCAGTTGCATCATCGTCACGGTGAATTTCTAAAGTGCCACCATCTTTTAAACTGCCGCCATCTGTGTTTCGATCTAAAGTAACTTTAACCCAACTTGATAAAGGCGCATGTGTCGCTGATGGGTTTGCTGCAATATCTGCTTCTCTTTGTGCATCGGCAGCTTTTGCTTGCTGTGTCGCATTTTTATGATTGCGTTTAACGCGCTTCACTCGCTGTTGCCATGCTTGACGCCTCGCTGCGTCTTTACTCGCATTAACATAAGTCAGTTGAAAATCTTGTCCTGGAGTGCTGGGCACTGGCTTTCCATCGATAGCAGCAACCAATTTCGCACGATCAAATGCAGGGGCTTGTTGAAATGCCGGGGGCGTAGACGCAACACCTTTTGCTAAGACATCAAAACTCGTTAACACACCATCCAAGGACATCTCCGTGCTGCCGCCACTGAGTTTGACGCCATTATGAAAATGACAGTCGCGTTGCGCACGTTGTTGGGCTTGCGTCTGATCAGTGATGCCAGCAAAACTCACCCAGGTTTTCATAAGCACTTGTTGAAGCGGCTCTTGCTGAGGCGCGTGTCCAGGCTGAGCCGGTATCTGAATCTGTACGTTGGGACAAGCGGCACCGGTAGAATCAATAAAAGCCATACCCGATTGGTTCATTACAATCGCTGCATAATGACCTGGAGCAACTTGTAAAATAAACTCGAGGTTTAAATTTGGATTCGCAAGCTTGGATTGCAAATGGGGTGTCGCGTTACCTTGATGATCCATTAAGCCCGCAGCAATAAATGCGTGTGTAATCGGGCGACCAGGTTGTGGTGGCTGTGGCAATTTACCTTGCTGCTTCAGCATCATAACGAGCTGGAATATCTCAATAAAACCTTGCGGTGCTTTGATCGGCGGTAGCAATAGGCTATTGGGGGCGCTTGCGCTGGCTCCTGCTTGTTGTCCTGCACGATAGGCATGTGCCATGTCGAGAGTTAGGGCACCGTCTGTGTGTACAGTTTGTGGTGTCGGTGGGGTAGGTGGTGGCGCTGAAGGCGCAGGTCCTGCAGGAACTGGACCACTTGCTGAGCCTACTGGCGTTGGCACAGGCGCCCACTTTGAAGCAGCAGCTGCTCTGTTTGCCACACGGCTTGCCATATTACCTAGAACATTTCGCATAAAATCACTCTTTAATAGATTCAGTTTGAGGGACAATTTTAACAACAGAAGCTTAAGGAATTATTAAGTGTTTATTAAGAAAAGTACTTCTTGATACCCTCTTGCCATGGATAAACAGCAACACCATCGAGGACCTTTTTATACGGATCACGGCTTAAGCAAATTGCTTCACACTGCACAAACTCTCTCTGCATCAGTTTTAAGGTTTTCAGGTGGCGTTCTTCAACGTTGCTGGTACTTTTTATTTCGATAAACAGTGGAATATCTCCTGGGCGCTCGACGATCAAATCGATTTCTTTACCATCCTTGGTTGCAAGATATGAAAACTTAAAATTTCTATGCTTATAGCTAGCTAAAAGCTTACATTGTGTAATGATGAAGTGTTCGAAAGCATGACCAAAGCCATTCGTCCTTTCAGCAAGCGGGACTTCACTTAGACCTCTTAACGTACGTGTAACGCCGGGATCAAACAAATAGAACTTTGGTTTTTTACTCAAACGTTTTCGAAATGAATGCTGGAAAGGCTGCAAGTAAAACCCAAGAAGCGTATCTTCAAGAATGGAAAAATAATCTTTAATTGTCGTATCTCTCACGCCAACATCTCGCGAAATATTCGAAAAATTGATAATAGTCCCATTGGTTTGCGCTGCTACTTCTAGGAAATAACGAAAGTGCTCTAGGTCTCTAACATGTCTTTCTGCCCATATTTCTTCTTTCAAATAAGTACTTGTATATGCCTCTAAAAACAACTGTTTTTCCTGTTCTTTTGAAAAGGAAAAAATCTTTGGCAAGGTGCCATAACGCAAGGCTGATGGTAAATCAAAAACATCTCCCAACTCTAAGTAGGATAGTGGATGTAAATTATAAACGAAGGCTCGACCCGCAAGCAGATTCGCACCACCATGCTTTAATCTTCTTGCACTAGAGCCCGTCAAAATAAAGTATTTGTCAGATGTGTCAGATTCTATGAGGTCATGCACGATATCCAATAGCTTAGGTAGCTTTTGCACTTCATCGATAATGACGTGTGTTATGTGTTTTGGCAGTCCATGTACGATACTGGCCAGACTATCAGGGTCTCGTGCAAAGCGATTTTCGGTGTCAGCCTTAAGGAGATTGATATAGAAAACGTTCTCAAACCAAGCCAAGGATTTCAACAGGGTTGTTTTTCCTGTGCCACGCGCACCAAAGAGAAAGAAATTCTGATTGTCTGGCAGAAAAATGAGCCTTTTAAACATGAGGAATGCCTTTTTCAAACCGTTAAGCCGAAATTGTACGCCATTTTCGGTTTTGCATCAAGAAAATGGCTGGTTAGATTAAAAAACGATCCGTTTCGTTTTTGTGTTCTTTGAGGTAAGCCATAAATGGTGTGCCGCCGGTGCCGATATCAATTGGATTAGCTGTGGAGGTTTGCACTTGCTTTTGAATGTAGTGCGCAGCGTAAGCTAGATGCGTACTACGAAAACGCGTGAGTAGATGCACGCAAGCATTATAAGCATCTCGCAGATCCGGGTATTTTTTATAGTTTGATAAAACATAATGTCGTAACGGGGAATTTTGTTCTTGTAAATGTACGACAAACTCGCGGTGGGCAAGCGGCATGTATTCCAACATTTCTATCAGATGTGCTTTCAACGGACTGTCTTCGTGCGTAATACCTAACAACGCATCTAACGATGGAATGATACTGCTCTGCGCCCCTGTTTCACCCTTAAATTGTTGCGGCTGATTATTGTAAGCGGGAACACCTTCGTAGATTAATCCATCAGGTAAACTTGGGCTGTCTTTCCAACCATGTATATAAGGTCGCACGCGATTGTAATAAATATAAGGATCACAGTGTTCTGTCATACGATCTAAGCTATCACACATATCTTCGATTGAACTTGCAATACGCTGCAAGTTTTTCAAAATCGCTTGATGATCCCCTTCATTCGCTGCTGCAAACGTCGGCAAAATACTTTGTAATGCAGGCACCGCTTTCGCTTCGATATCAATATGCACCAAGATAAACCATTCCTCATCAATTCCGCCTAAGAAGTTTTGCAACAAAACAATATTACCTAAAGCAATCGGCTGTTTTTGATCGATGCGTCGCCAGTTATAAAGCGCATAAGAAAAATAAGACAACACCGGTGGGCGCTGAAGATTATCCGCAACTTCGCTCCATGGAATGGCAATGCTTGCAGATAGTGTAGTTGCAGGCTTATCAGCATCACACCAAACATAAGCGTGCCCCAAGTAAGATAAAATAAGCATTGCACGCTCGAGCTGTTGCTGGTTTGTGAGGAGCTCTGTGTGGAAGCCTGGCAATGTGTCGAGATGATGACGAAAATTATTTTCTAATAGGAGCTTAGGCAGTTGCGCTGCTGCGTTTTCCCAGGCTTCGAATTCTGTAGGAAGTTTGGTGATGGGGTCTTCAAGCGGTAGGAATCCATGTGTGATTGTGTGCATATTTAGGCTCTCCTTTTTATTCCCCTCACCCTAGCCCTCTCCCTCAAGGGGAGAGGGGACTGGTACATCGTATAGTGGCACATCGCATATCAACTAAAATAATGGCTCGTCTGCAGGGGCAGACTCTTTTGTTGGCACACTTGCCGCAGTGGCTGTTGCTACTGCAGAAGACATCGATGTATTTTGTGCAAATGCTTTTGGCTCATACTGCTTGCGGAACACTTCAAAAATAGCGTGAGACTGATCTGGGTTCGCAAGCAAACCACTCGTAGGATCGATGCGCACTGTCACGATGCCCGGCGGTTCTGGCATGCTGTGTTCGGGCTTACCTTCCAATGCCACGCGCATATATTGAATCCAAATCGGCAGCGCTGCTTGCGCACCATACTCGTACAAAGGTGTCATATCATCGAAGCCAACCCAAACTGTCGTTAACACGTCACTATTAAACCCTGAAAACCATGCATCAATTTGATTGTTAGTTGTTCCTGTTTTACCCGCAAGATCATGACGCTCCAATACTTTAGCACCACGACCTGTACCCGTTTGTATAACGCCTTGCATGGCCTTCGTCATTAAATAGGCGTTCTGTGGGGTGATCGTCCGCTTGGCCATCGGCACAGGCAAGGTTTCGGTAGTTAGGTTTGTGTGGGTAATGCATGTTTCGCATGCTTTCGCAGGATTTGCTGTAAAAACAACTTTGTCATTACTGTCGACAATTTTCTGTATAAAGTACGGCACCACATGATACCCACCATTGGCAAACACGGCATAACCCGTTGCAATTTGTGCGGGCGTTACTGTTCCCGCACCTAGAGCCAGTGATAATGTATGCGGTAGTTTTTCAGGATTAAATGAAAAGTTTTCCAAATAGTTTAACGCGTATTTAATACCAACAGCTTGTAATAAACGAATGGACACCAGGTTTCGCGACTTCGTTAAACCGATACGCAAACGTGTCGGCCCATAAAATCGTAGCGTGTCGTTGCGTGGGCGCCAAAGTTGATTCTCTCCAGTATCTCGCATCACAACAGGCGCATCGTTAATCACAGACGCTAGCGTAAAGCCTTTTGCTAAAGCGGCAGAATACAAGAAGGGTTTAAAATTAGAACCCGGCTGACGCAAAGCTTGTGTGACACGATTAAAGTTACTGAGGCTATAATCAAAACCACCAGATAATGCGATGATGGCACCATTGTTTGGATTCATAGAAACAAGCGCGCCCTGTACTTTTGGAATTTGTGTGAGTCGCCATCCGTGTTTTGTATGATTGACCCAAATCACATCTCCAAGAGAAACCAACTGGCTTGCGCGTCTGGGAGCTGCACCTTTGTAACCGTGCCGCAAAGCAGGGCGCGCCCAAACTAAACCGGACCAAGGAATGGTAATGATTTCGCCATCGCCTAATAATGCTTGCACTGTCTGATACCCTGTTTCTAAAACAGCAGCCGGGTCAATGTGATCAACCGTGTTAATTTTCCGAAGTGCTTTTACCCATGCTTGACGATTTTCCGGGGAAGGCCATCCTAAGTTTTGCGTAGACTTACGATAGCCATGTCTTTTAGAGTAAGCGAGCAAACCATCTTGCAACGCGCGCGCTGCTGCGATTTGTAAATGAGAATCGAGCGTCGTATAAACTTTTATGCCACGATCATATGCTGCTTTTCCATATTCAGCGACCAACACTTGCCTTGCCATCTCTGCAACATAAGGCGCAGAAACAACAACACTTTGCCCATGGAATTTTGCTGTGACCGGTGCTTTTATAGCTTTTCTGTATGTTGCTTTATCAATAAAACCGACTTCCAACATACGTGACAACACATGGTTACGTCGCTTAAGTGCACGGCGGGGACTGCGTAATGGATTGTTGCGCGAAGGCGCTTGCGGTAATCCTGCAAGCATGGCCATCTCAGGCAAAGTAAGATCACTGAGCTTCTTGCCATAATACACTTGCGCTGCGGCAGCAACGCCGTAAGCACGATTACCAAAATAGACTTTATTTAAGTACAGCTCCAGCACTTTGTCTTTTGAAAATTCTTTATCAATCTTTAACGCGAGCAGTATCTCTTTTATCTTTCGGCTATACGTTTTTTTACGCGTCAAAAAGAAATTACGTGCAACTTGCATGGTGATCGTACTCGCACCCTGCACTTTACGACCCGAACTAATCACCGCTTTTGCCGCACGGAACAAACTAATTAAATCAACACCCGGATGTGAATAAAAACGTGCATCCTCTGTTGCTAATACTGCATTAATTAATGGCTGCGGCACTTGCTTAAGCGACACAGGAATACGTCGCTTGGTGCCATATTGTGAAATCAATTTTCCATCTCGCGTATAAATGCGCAGAGGCACTTGCAGACGTGCATCCTTCAGCACAGCTACATCGGGCAGTTGCAACTCCATGTAGGTGTAGATCGCACCGAACACGATAATCATCGTAATAATAAGACTAAGGAAAGCCCAAAGGACATGTGACATAAAACGGCGGAATTTTTTCATAGGTGTAATCGCGGATCCGTTATGAAAGAGGCGCTATTCTAGCATGCGATTTTGGCCATTACGACTTGATATTCAAAAGCCGAAGGTAGGTATCCTGCAGATGATCTCGCAACAATGCATAGGGCACAACCACGACTTGCGGACCATAAACGTACGCTGCAACTTGATAAGGATCAAATGTAATAAGTAAGCCACCAGGGGTGAAATTCCAGTTTTTATAGTTATCGAAACGGGGGCGAGCACCAGCATTCAAAAAATTATCATCGCCAAGGTTTCTTTTTTTAAGCTGCTGGATGCTGTAGTTTGAAATATCACGTAAGGCAACGATAGGGTCTTTGAATATATCTCCGAAAGTAACCGTGCGCGCCTTTGCAAAATCATAGTTAATAACAAATGTTGTCGTATTAGGATGCGCTGCACCTGCCGTATATTGATATTGCTTAAACTGAAGACTAACAAATTTTCCTGGCTTAAAAAAAGGAATCGAATAATGAATATCCAACGCGGAAGTAAAGCCAGCAACTGTCTGTGGCGTATGCTGCTTAAATATTCGCACTCTCCTACTTAACATGCCGTTAGCAACGCGGTTCAGCGTGTTATCTGTGAGCGAACGTGATTTAAAGAAAGGGTAGGTTATCTTAATTGTGCGCTTTGGATTTTCAGTGACACTGCTGGACACTTTAGTTTGAATTTCCGGATAAGTTTTTGCTGTCCTTGCTTGGGCGCTCGATAATACGAACACGGAAACGATACTGACACAGATAAGAGCGAGCTGTTTCATTGCTTATTCCTTACGATAATGAACTTACATCCCTATAGACGACATATCATAACAGCACTCCTTTGATCATCCAATGTATTGCCAACACTAGAGTAAAACAGTTTATCTGTTACACTCTTTGCTATGAGCACACCCTCTAACATCTATCTTGTCGGCCCGATGGGCGCTGGAAAAACCAGCGTGGGCAACCAACTCGCCCGCGCAAAAAAAACGACTTTTTATGACTCTGACCAAGAAGTTGAAAAACGCAGTGGCGTCACGGTGAGTTGGATTTTTGAAGTAGAAGGGGAAGCCGGCTTCAGGCAACGTGAAGAAGCCGTTATTGCAGAACTCAGCAAGATGAAGGGTATTGTGATGGCCACAGGTGGCGGGAGCGTTGTCACCGCAAACAACCGCAAACAATTAAAAGCGACGGGGACTGTTGTGTATCTACAGGTGTCTTTTGATAAACAGTTTGAACGCACAAATCGCCGCAAGGGAACACGTCCTTTACTCAACCAGCCCAATCCAAAAGAAAAATTAGCCAAACTCAACCAAGAGAGGGAACCTCTTTACCAGGAAATCGCAGACTTAACTTATAGCACGGATAAACTCGCACCCGCCATCCTGGCCAAACGCATTCTTGCAGATATAAAAAATATGTCGCGCCTTCAGCGCTAAAACATTGTCGTGCATCCCAACCCAGGGCTGCGCTTCGCTTACCCTGGGCTACAAATTATATCGGCCTTTCAGGCCTTTTTATTGTTAAGCGCAGTCACAACAATAAAAAGCGCCTATCAAACGACAAGGTCGGAGAAAAAAAAGCGAGAACACGGAATGTACATGAGCATTTGGAGCGAGTTTTTTCAAAGAGATTGGCCTTGATAGGAGGGATAAAAGCAAGAATTTTTGTGATAGGCAAAGCCTAGTGTTATACCAGGGGCAGTCCCTTACTGGAACCCTCTCCTTTGGAGTAATGCGCGTCCATACGCAACACTAGAGCTTTGCTATCGGGAGCCATTGTAACGTGAAGAGAACAAACCGCAAGAAACAACTTTTTCTGTTATGAAAACTGCTTTCCTTATCGTATACTGGCCGCGTTTCTAATGCATGAGAAAAAAATGCCAACTAAATTGCTTACGGCTAAACATCCTAACGGAGAGTACCCAATTTACTTTGGTGAAGACTTACTTCACAACCCTGATTTATTGCATCGACATATCCGAGCTTCACAAGTGATGATCGTAACTAATGATACGATCGCGAAACTTTATCTAGACACCGTTCAACACGCACTTTCTAACTATCGCTGTGAAGCAGTTGTCCTACCTGATGGCGAACAATATAAAACCTTGTCTCACGTTAACTTGATTTGGGAAACATTAGCAAAATTGCAGTACCATCGTGATGCAAGCTTAATCGCATTGGGTGGCGGAGTGATTGGAGACATGACAGGATTTGCCGCTGCTTGCTACCATCGCGGCATTCATTTTATCCAGATTCCGACGACACTGCTTGCGCAATGTGATTCTTCTATTGGCGGCAAAACTGCAGTCGACTCCCCTTACGGGAAAAACCTTATCGGCGCTTTTCACCAACCTGCTGCGGTTATTGTTGATGTAAGTACGCTGACAACTTTACCTGACCGCGAATTTCGCGCTGGTCTTTCGGAAATTATCAAAGCCGCACTGATCAAGGATGCCGTTTTTTTTAAATGGCTTGAAAAGCATCTTTCTAAAATACTGACTCGTGAGGCAAACACTTTAATTGAAATGCTCGAACGCGCTTGCCAAATTAAAACGGACATCGTCGAAGCTGACGAAAAGGAGCGGGGAATCCGCGCTCTGTTGAACCTTGGACACACGTTTGGTCATGCTATTGAGCACTGCTTAGATTACAAAGGCTGGTTACATGGTGAGGCTGTTGCGTTAGGGATTTTAATGGCCGCAGCACTGTCACTTTCAAAAGGCCAGCTCACCGAAAAAGAACAGACTCGCATCCAAAATATTTTCACACAAATCCAAATGCCGCATCGTTTACCTTCTGAAATAAAGTGTGATACATTACACGCGGCCATGTGGAGCGACAAAAAAATCATTAACAACCAGCTCCACTTAATTTTACTCAATGGAATCGGTCATGCTGAAGTAACCACGCAGGTTTCTGAAAAGGAAGTTCTCGAACTACTGCACCGATATAAATAACCTAATTGAGATTGGACATTATGCACGATGCAGCCAACCAACTCTCTGCTAAACGGCTTCACAAACTGAATGCTGTAAAGCGCCACCTCCAATCACACAACCCACTTATGCTTATCGTCGGCGAAAAGGGCAGCGGAAAAACAAACCTACTCACTGATGTTATTTTACAAATGCGAGTTTCTCGTCACATCATACGTGTGCAGGGTCGTCAAAAGCTGCACCCCTCCCAACTGGTTAACGTACTTTCAAAACATTGGACTACAAAAAACATCAACAAAGAACAACGCCTCGAAAGCCAGCTGGACGAAATTTTGGATGAGCTCTCCAAACACGACCAGTCTTGTATTTTGGTTGTTGATGATGCACAGCTACTTTCGCTCTCCGTGCTAGCAGCATTAACGCATTTGGCCACACAACAAAACGGCAAAAAAACACATCTATATTTATTATTATCAGGCCGCCCCATCCTTTCTGAAAAAATGAACAGCCTACAAACCAAAGACATTCCACAAATCACACTTGGCGCTTTGCCAAGAGATGCTGTTTTCCGAAAAATTAAAGCAAAACTCGATCAAGCTGGAATTAATTTACCGCATGCAAGCACGAATGCCGTCTTTACCAAAATCTACCAACGCTCGGGCGGCCTGCCTGAAACCGTCGATCAAATGGTTAACACGCTTATCTTGCAACGATCACCCATTGAAACAAACAACACAAAACACACAATCTCCGCTGCAGCAACAGTGATTATAGATACCAAACTCTGGAAAAATCATCGTATTAAAATGACAGCCATCGTCGGCTTAATTGTTACGGGCGTTTTTATGTGGACTGCTTGGCCACAAACATACACACAACTGAGTGAAAACACTTTGCAGCAAATGCAGATAACAGAGCAGCCCACAAAAGCCAAACCAATAGTATTGGCAAGCGCACCAAAGCCTGCCCCTAAAAAAACACCCTTTATACTAGCAAGCATATCAAAATCTACTCCAAAAAAAGCGCCTATCATTCTTGCGAAAAACTTTACTTTACAGCTGATGAGTGGCGACAATAAAAAAGCCATAGAAACTTATATCCAATCACACCATCTGCAACAACAAGCACAACCCATGGAAACAGAATACAAAGGCCACCCTTGGTATGTCCTAGCTTATGGTCACTTCAAAACACCTTTCGAGGCAAAAAAAGCTTTAGCGCATTTACCAAAACATTTACAACAATTACATCCCTGGGTGAGAGCAAACGCTGCACTACATACCGTGGGTTAAAATAGACAACACTCTTTAGGCTAGCTACAATGAGCCCCTCTTAAGACAGACCACACGGAAATCTCCCAAGGTATGGATACCGCAAAAAAATTATCACTCAAGCGCTGGAAGGCGAGACTCTTCATTTGTCTTGCCATGTTGGCACTTGCTTTTGTTGGTCTATTGGTTATGGACATGCACCCCAAATCCTATTGGTTTTATAGCCGCATAATGGCTACAGTCTACGCGATGATGAGCTTATGGCTGTTCTGGTATCTACACCGCGGCGAACACAAAATTCATACCAGCACGATTTGGCATCAAATGCTGCATTGGTTGGGCCTATTGCTCGCCATCTACATCATTTCTATCTTTGTCGATACAGGCGTTATTGGATCAGCGCAGGCTGGGCTTGTGACGCTGGTATTATTAGCGCTCACCATTTTTTTAGCTGGCGTTTACACTGACACTGCTTTTATGTTGATTGGTATTACCTTAGCTATCTTTGCTGCAGGCGCTGCGATGATCCAAGCATACTTATCCGCGTTAATGATTCCGATCATCTTAGTCGCAGCACTTGTGATCTACATTATGCTGCACCGTGAAAAACGTCACACAACCACAGAGTAAGTACCATGCGCGTCTTTGCAAAAAATTTTTTAATTCTTTTAATATTGCTGACTTCATCTGCTACCGCTTATGCAAAATGGACTCACCCCCTAGACTACAAAACCTATCAAGTTGCTGATGGCGTTAAAAAGATTTTTAAACACGCCCTAACAGCGGATCAACGCCAAGCACATATCGGCATTATTATTCAATCAATGAAAAGCAAAAAAGTGCTCTATCAAAAAAACGCTAATAGACTCTTCACGCCAGCCAGCGTACAAAAACTCCTAACCGCCGTAGCCGCATTAGACTACTTAAAACCAAGCTATATTTTCCACACACAGCTTCTCAGCAAAGGAAAAATCATCAACCAAAAACTACAAGGCAACCTTACCGTTAAGTTTAGCGGCGACCCCGAATTAACCGATACAGACTTACAACAACTTTTTCATCAATTACACAAAAAAGGCATCAAGCAAATCACAGGGAATATCTATATCGACAATTTTGATTATGGTGTTATTCCATATCCACCCGGCTGGATATGGGATGACTTAAGTTATAGCTTTGCTGCGCCTCTTAACGCTATTATTATCGACCGAAACTATTTTGTTTTACACATTATCTCCCCTAAGAAAAAAGCCTCTCGCCCCCTTTTGAAAACTGACTTACCAAAAGGTATTGTTTCGTTCAACAACGCACTGATGCTCGTCAACACAGCAGCAGAAAGCTGCCCCATCGGCATATACAGCAACGACAGCAACCACTACAAACTCAGCGGCTGCTTCTATCGTAAGTGGAAACAGCAAGCTCGCAAGTTAGCAATTCGAAACATTACGGCCTATGCAAAAGCCATAATCCGTCTCACCCTGCGTGAAAATAAAATCAAATACACAGGCGAGATCACCATTCGTAAAACACCCAAAGGCGCCAAAAATCTAGCGAAATTCGATTCTGAGCCACTCTCTGACATCGTTAAACAAATGCTAAAAGACTCGGACAACTTAACCACCAACGCTGTCCTTAAAAAACTAGGAGAAACCTATTACCGCAGCCGCGGCACCTGGCAAAACAGCCTGCGGGCGTTGAAACTATTATTAACAAAGCCCACGGGCATCAACTTTAAAAACAACTTAATTAACGATGGGGCAGGTTTGTCTCGTTATAATTTATTAACGCCGCGGCAATTATCCAAGCTACTTTATTTCGCTTATCATAAAAAATCGATTAGCGATGACTTTATGGCAGCACTACCTATCGGCGGCAAGGATGGCACGATGAAGTATCGCTTACAAAAACAACGTCGCGGAAAACGTGTACTCGCAAAAACAGGCAGCATGACTGGTATCACGGCCTTAGCTGGCTATGTAAAAACAAAACACAATGGTGTTGTATCCTTTGTGATTATGATGAATGGCTTTATTAAACCTCGTCGTCCTTATATTGCCTTTGAGGATAATATTTGTCGGCTACTTGTTAATGCTAAAAAAAGCTAACTAGAGACAGGGAGTGCGCTATGGACCGGTATGCAGTAATTGGAAACCCTATAAAACATAGCAAATCGCCCCTGATTCATGCTGCATTTGCAAAGCAAACCGATCAGGATCTCACCTACATTGCTATCGAATCTCCAGTCAATAGTTTTACAGGAACGATTAAAGATTTTGAAGCAGCTGGCGGCAAAGGCACTAACGTCACACTACCTTTTAAAAAAGAAGCCTTTGCTCTTGCAGACGAGCACAGTGATCACGCACAACAGGCACAAGCTGCCAATACGCTCGTATTTAAAGACGGAAAAATTTATGCTGACAATACGGATGGACCGGGCTTAGTGCAAGACTTGAAATGTAATCACGACTATTCTTTGCGACAAAAACATATTTTAGTCCTCGGGGCAGGTGGCGCAACGCAAGGTATTTTAGGTCCCCTATTAGCACAAGCCCCAGCACATATCTTTGTTGCGAATCGAACACCAGAAAAAGCTTTCGCACTTGCAGAGCAGTTCGAAATGCACGGCGATATTGACGGTATTGGCCTTAATGACATTGAAAAAAAACCTTATGACTTAATTATCAATGCCACCAGCGCAAGCGTTACTGGAAGTGCACTCGACATACCCAAGGAAATTATTAGTGAGCATACTTGGTGTTACGATTTATTTTACGCCGATGAACCCACCGCCTTTCTCACCTTTGCAAAACAACAGGGCGCAAAAAATTGTATCGATGGGCTGGGCATGCTTGTCGAGCAAGCTGCAGGAGCTTTCTATCTGTGGCGCGGCGTTTACCCAGAAACAAAATCGGTGATCGCATTACTAAAAACAGGAAATAAGCAGCAACTAGGAACATGATATGAAAAATGACTTACCCCGCTTTAACAATATAAATCCAGAGAATATCGCTGATGATCTAAGCCAGCTGCTGGATGATAATCGCACTGCTATTGACGCCTTACTAAAACTGCCACACTATACTTGGCAAAATTTTATGGCGCCTTTAGAAGATCTGAACGACAAGCTTAACCAGTTTTGGGCTCCCGTTGGTCATTTAAATTCTGTGATTAACTCACCGGAATTGAGAAAAGCCTATAATGCTTGCCTACCAAAACTCTCAGACTATGCAACTGCGCTCTCACATAACGAACAATACTATAATGCTGTTAAATCCATCGCTGAAAGTGAAACCTTTTCCTCTCTCTCTGTTGCAGAACAAAAAGCTGTAGAAAACGAGCTGCGCGACTTCAAACTTGCAGGCGTTGCACTACCTGCCGACAAAAAAAAGCAATTTGCTGCGCTTACGAAAAAACTCTCTCAGCTCACAACAAAATTTGAAGAAAATGTTTTAGATGCAACACAGGCTTGGACCAAGCTAGTCGAGGATAAAAAAACACTTGCTGGACTCCCAGCACATGCTATCCAAGCCGCCAGCAATACCGCTAAGAAGCAAAACAAAAAGGGTTGGCTTTTCACGCTTGAAATACCTTCTTACCTTGCTGTAATGACTTATGCAGATATGCAAAGTTTACGAGAAGAAATGTATAACGCCTTCGTAACACGCGCTTCAGATCAGGGGCCAAATGCAAATCAATGGGACAATACGAAAACGATCAATGAAATACTGACAGCCCGATTTGATATTGCTGGCTTGCTTGATTTTCAAAATTACGCCCAAAGATCACTCGCCACAAAAATGGTAAAAGAAGTGAGTGACGTCTTAGATTTTATACAAAAGCTCGTTGATGCATCACTTGAGAAAGCCAAAACTGAATTTGAAGAACTTAAAGCATTTGCAAAAAAACACTTAAATCTTGACACACTAAATGCATGGGATATCGCTTATGCGAGCGAAAAATTACGCCAAGACCGTTATGCTATTTCACAAGAAGACCTAAGGCCTTTTTTTCCTGAATATAAAGTTGTTGCAGGCTTGTTTTCCACAGCACATAAGCTTTTTGACATCACGATCAAACCCGTTAACAACGCCGACACATGGCACCCCGATGCAAAGTGCTATGCCGTTTACGATGCATCAAACACGCTGCTTAGTTATTTTTATACGGATCTTTATGCGCGCGAAAATAAGCGCGGTGGTGCATGGATGGATGAGTGCCGTGTCAGACGGCGCACCGACAACGGCAGCACACAAATTCCTATTGCCTTTATTACTTGCAACTTTAATGCGCCTATTGGCGACGACCCTGCATTATTCACACATGACGAAGTGATTACTTTGTTCCATGAATTCGGACACTCACTACAACATATGCTTACCAAAATTGATTGCGCAGATGTCTCAGGAATTAATGGCGTGCCTTGGGATGCCGTTGAAATCGCCAGCCAGTTCTTAGAACACTGGGCTTGGGAAAAAGCATCTTTACAAAACATTGCAGAACACTACAAAACTAAAGCACCGATTCCAGATGCACTATTTGAAAAAATGCTAAAAGCTAAAAACTTTCAATCAGCCTTGCAGATGTTACGTCAACTCGAGTTTGCCTTATTTGATTTTCGATTGCATATAGAATTTGATCAAAAAACAAAAGCACAAGTTCAAAAAATTCTAAATGAAGTTCGCCAACAAGTCACAATTATCCCAGCGCCAGAATTCAATCGTTTTCAGCATAGTTTTTCACATATTTTTGCAGGCGGTTACGCAGCAGGATATTATAGCTATAAATGGGCAGAAGTTATGGCAAGCGACGCCTTTTCTTTGTTCAAAGAAAAGGGCATATTCAATAAGGAAGTCAGTCAGAAATTCTTGCAAACATTTCTAGAGAGTGGCGGCGCCAAGGAACCGATGGATTTATTTATTGAGTTTCGCGGACGCAAGCCTGACATAAACGCATTACTTAATGAAACAGGCATAAACGAATAATGACAACGGAAGACTTAAAAAAATCCGCAGCCAATGCTGCACTAAAATACGTAGAAGATGATGCTGTCGTTGGCGTTGGCTCAGGCTCGACTGTGAACCATTTTATCGATGCGCTAGCGACGATCAAACATAAAATAGAAGGTGCCGTTGCAAGCTCTGCTGAAACTGAAAAAAGATTAAAAGCCCTCGGCATTCCTGTATGTGATCTTAATAGTGTTAACCACCTGGCCATTTATGTAGATGGTGCTGACGAATTCAATGACTACTTGTATTTAACAAAAGGTGGCGGCGGCGCGCTAACTCGCGAGAAAATTGTCGCTGCGGTTGCCGAAAGTTTCGTCTGCATCGTCGATGAAACAAAACGTGTCGGCGTCCTGGGAACCTTTCCATTACCCGTAGAAGTCATTCCTATGGCACGCAGCTATATCGCTAGACAATTAGTTAAACTTGGCGGAGACCCCGAATACCGCGAAGGATTTGTAACAGACAACGGCAACGTCATTCTTGACGTTCACAATCTAAAAATTATTGATCCCATTGCGCTCGAAATACAAATAAATAATATTGCTGGTGTCGTCTCAAACGGGCTTTTTGCAAAACGCTCGGCAGACCTTGTACTGATGGCAACACCAAATGGTGTTACCACAATACAAAAAAAATAATCAGATATTACTTTGATCTGTTGCTGACACAGCATCAGCTGCAGCTTTAACTGAAACGCCGTCCACTGACTGAATATTTGTAGAGCGAAGCGAAGCATTGAGCGTAACTTCCGTAACGCTATCAGCTTCCTGCTCAACTGCAATCAAACTGTCACGTCCTGTTAGCAACCAATTTGGTTCAATTCCCAGGCAGCTACAATAACGTAATAAGGTCTCTGGATTTAAAGAGCGCTTTCCTGTTTCGTGCTGAGAGTATGTAGACTCTGGAATCTCTTGCTCTTTTGCAAAAGCTCTTGCAGATCTATAACCACAGGTCTTGCGTGCTTGCCTTAATCGACTACCGATTTCTTGATCTAAATCAGACATAATATCCCTAACTTTTGGTTATTTTAAAAATGGGATAGAGAAACTACCACTAAAAATAATAGTTTGCAAGCTGGAGTTAATAGCAAATCGAACAAACGCTCCTTACTTAAGCCTAAGCAAGCGAAAAAAATCCGAGCAGCCGGTCTTGCTATTTCCTTGCCTCTGCGTATAATTGCCCGTTCTATAATTGCAGCGGGTAAGGAATTACCTGCTTGCAGACCACTAAATGTCTTCACCCTTTAGTAGTCAAAACTTCACAGCTAGTTTTTTAAGGAGGGATCGTAATGCTAGTGCTAACACGTTCCGTTGGTGAACGCCTTATTATTAATGACGGTGAGATTCGCCTGAATGTGCTTGAAGTAAAAGGCAACCAAGTTCGCATTGGTATTGAAGCGCCCAAACATATCTCTGTGCACCGTGAAGAAATTTACAATCGTATCCAAGAAGAAGCTAAAGCAGAAAAAGCATAGCACTTCATTTGTTAGCCCTTATAACACCGCAATAAACAGTCACTGCAAGAAGCAGACTGACTGACGACAACATGATTGCCAATGGCACTTGATCTCTAACATGCAACATTGAAGCAATCGTATTTGCAAGAGACGAACTGCCCATTTGAATCGAAGTAAATAACGCGGATGCAAAACCAACAGCAACTGTTATTTTCGACATGCCTCCTGAAAACGCATTAGGAAAAGCCAACTGCGACCCCACCGCAATACCAAACATGGGCAACATAATGACATAGAAATTTATCACACCATACAGCCCGAACAACAACATAAAAATACTGGCAACAAACATGACTATACCTGCCAACATAAGAATCTTTGCGCCCGGCACAAATTTTACTAATCGCGAATTACAGAACGAGCCCGAAATAATCCCCGCACCAATCACCACCGCAAGCCAACCAAACTGTACCGGCGTATAGCCCAAAATATTTTGGAATAAAAAGGGACTGATTGTTAAATAAATCATAAAGCAAGACATAGAAAAACAGGCAATGATTGGGTAGACAATAAAGCCTTTCTGACTGATCAGCGACCAGTATGTTTTTAACAAAATTTTCGGGCGTGTCGCGTGTGCTGAGCGATTTTTATTTGTTTCAGGAACAACAAATAAAACCCAAACAAATACTGCAATAATAAGTAAAAGTAATATTTCAAAATTCGCACGCCACCCATAGGCTTCTTGAACGTATCCTCCAATCGTAGGCGCAATCGCAGGAATCAAACCAAACATCATGCCCATATAGGAACCAATTTGTGACAAACGTGCACCTTGAAAAACATCTCTTGCCATTGAGCGACCCAAGGTGAGACCGGAAGCGACCCCCGCAGCTTGAATGAAGCGCCCAAGGATTAACAAATGAATGGAATAAGATAACGCACAAATCAAGCTACCCACCAACGCAACAACAAGACCAACCAACAATATATAACGACGCCCATGGCGCTCCGAGAGCGGCCCAAAAATTAAAGGGGAACATCCCAAACCAAACAAGTAAATAGAAATTGTCATCTTAACGGCTCTATGACTTGCATGTAACGCCCTTGCCATTGCAGGCATAGACGGCAGATATAAGTCGGACGCAAAAACGGCAACCGCAACTAATGCAATCATGCTGATCAGCACAATACGCTGGTCTCTATTAATAGGCTCCACTACACACCTCTTGCTTAACGGCTTTTCGCGCAGTATACAGCAATAAAAACCCCCATCCCAAGGTGCGCTAATAGGGCCGAAATTGAAAGTGCTATACTTAGCAATGAAGTAATAATTAATCATCGCAGAACTAAGGAGAAACACGATGCAAACACCCATCCAAATTACAATCAAAGATACACTCAATTCCGATGAACTCGAACCAACCATCCAAGAAAAAGCAAACAAATTAGAACAATTCTGTGAAGATATTATTTCCTGTCACGTCGTTGTTGAAATGACACAAAAACACAAACAACACGGCAAACTTCACAATGTACGAATCAACATCGCCGTTCCTGGCAAAGAGCTCAGTGCTAACCGCAATGAACGAGAAAACGTTCACATTGCCATCCGTGATGCATTCGACAACATCAGACGTCAATTAGAAGATTATGCCAGACGCTTACACGGTGAAATAAAAACACACGCTGAATTAATACAGGGCGAGATCGTCCGCATTTTCCCAGATGGATTTGGTTTTATTGAAGACTCAACCGGCGCTGAATATTACTTTAACGCTGACAACGTAGTTAATCATGGATTCGAGAAACTGGAAGTCGGCACAAACGTGCAGTTTATCGAAGCTGTTGGCTATGAAGGGCCACAAGCGCATCGTGTCAGTGTTGAGAAGAAGACTTAAGTTTTATTTTTGCAAAAGCAATAATGTGGCGACGCATTGCTTTCTTTAGTGCTGCGGCACTAATGGTTTTATTAAAATAAAATCGCGTATTCAACGCGTACAACTTCAAAACATAGGGATGACGAAACGGTTTTCCACATGGCCCATCGTATCTCAAGTGCCCCCAGCTATTGATGGCGTATCTTTCGTTGCGCAACAAACTTGGATTTGTTTTTAATTGCTTTTGTTGCACTGGAATATTATAGATCGCCCACAAATAACGCTTACCTTTCGATGCCGCCTCATCTGTCATAATAAGCGCCAGGCTTTGTGTGCCGGCAGGTATGTGTCGCCAATGCAGGGGCAGTGAAATGTTGCGACCTTCGCATGTGTAAAGTGTTGGGATATCCTGATGGTTACGCAGCGCAGCACTTGCGACCTCTAGAGGCGCCTCATGTTTATGCATATTTCCAAAAAGATATGCGAGAAAAGTCAGCGTCTCAACCATGGCACCACCTCTCAAATCGTACTGATGTCTCGCAGTTTACATCAGCGGTCACTACCAACTCAATGTACGATCACCTATAATACACAACACATTTGTATCACAAGGAAAAGTTATGGCGCCCCAATCAGGCATATTGAGCATGTTTGCCCGCTCACCCATCCGCCCTTTGCAACGTCACATGGAAAAAGCACACGCCTGTGCAAAACTGCTGTTACCTTACTTTAATGCCGTTATCGCAAAAAACTGGGATGAAGCTACCGAGCTCCGTCAAAAAATCAGCGAAGAAGAGCGAGAAGCTGATGAGCTCAAGCTCGACTTCCGTCTTCATATACCAAAAAGTTTATTCTTGCCCGTTGCGCGTCATGATCTTTTAGAGTTACTCACCAAGCAAGAACTCATTGCCAACACAGCCAAAGACATTGCAGGCATTATGCTGGGCCGGAAAATGGAAATTCCTGAGCCTTTATCTGAAACCTTTCAACAGTATATCTCTCGCTCCATCGACGCTTCTGCACAAGCCATGAAAGCCATTAATGAATTAGATGAGCTATTAGAGTCTGGCTTTCGCGGGAAAGAAGTCACGCATGTCGAAGGCATGATTTTAGAGCTTAACAAAATCGAATACGATACCGATAAAATACAAATCAACATCAGAGAAGGCTTATTTAAAATAGAAAATGATTTAAAGCCTATCGACGTCATGTTTCTTTATAAAATCATTGAGTGGATTGGCCTGCTAGCAGACTGCTCTCAGCAAGTCGGCAGCCGACTTCGCATGTTAACGGCAAACTAGCATGACACAAGCCGCCCACACTGCTGCAAAATTCATTCAGAAAAAATGCACTACCCTTAAACCACAAGTCGGCATTATTTTAGGCTCTGGCTTAGGCAGACTTGTTGATCATATCGACAATGCAACCGTTATTCCTTACTCAGACATCCCAGATTTTCCTCCTTGCTCTGTCGCGGGCCATGACGGCAAACTACATCTTGGTTCTATTAACAATACGGCTGTCGCATGCTTAGAAGGGCGCATACATTATTACGAAGGCGTTAGCAACGACGCTATTAAAACGCCTGTACGTCTTTTAAAGTTACTGGGTTGTGAATCTTTGATAATTACTAACTCTGCCGGCTCATTAAACGCTGATGTTCCCACAGGCAATTTGGTTGCCATTAAAGACCACATTAATTTGCAATTTAATAATCCGCTCGTTGGCCCTAACGATGACGACTTTGGGTCACGCTTTATCGGCATGGAAAATGCTTATGATAAAGCGTTACGCGAGCAATTATTTTCAGCAGCAAAAATAGCCTCAATTTCTTTAACGGAAGGCGTATATGCCGGCGTGCTTGGCCCATCTTTTGAAACTCCCGCTGAAATTAATGCGCTTCGCACATTGGGTGCTGATGTTGTTGCCATGTCGTTAATTCCTGAGGTCATTATTGCGCGGCATTGTGGCTTGCGCGTCGCCGCCATTTCTGCGATCACAAACCTAGCTGCCGGCATGCATCACGAACAACTCTCACATGAAGTCACACTGCAAGGCGCAAAGCTGGCTTCTGAAAAACTAATTAAGCTTGTGCTGATTTTTTTGGCTTGCGGAGGTTAGGGAGATTATTCTCTGCATAATATGCGGAGAATAAGTGGCAGATTGCGGAGAATAGCGCTATAATCTCCTTACAATATGCGGAGATTAAGCCAATGTATATCCATCAACGCTCTAGCTGGCCTCAATTCACGTGGGACAAAGAAGCAGTTTCAACACTGCTGGCTGCCGTTAAATTTCAACAGGGTCGTTTGTTGGGAAAAATGGAAAGTCTTGGCCTCCCATTTCGCGAACAATCTGTCCTAAACACGCTAACCAGCGATATCGTAAAAACCAGTGAGATCGAAGGCGAAAATCTGAATAAAGAACAGGTTCGCTCATCCATTGCTCGACACCTTGGTATTGATATAGGTGGGCTTGCACCTGTAGATAGGCATATCGATGGCATCGTTGAAATGATGTTAGATGCGACTCGCCACTATAGCGAACCGTTAAATCAAGAGCGATTATTTAGGTGGCATGCTGCCCTTTTTCCAACGGGACTCAGTGGAATGATGCTGGTACAAACCGGCATGTGGCGAACTGATACAGGAGGCCCCATGCAAGTTGTGTCAGGATCTTACGGTCGTGAAAAGATTCATTTTGTTGCACCTAAAGCTAAACGTCTTCCAAAAGAAATGAAAAGCTTTTTAACATGGTTTGAACAACGCGAACAAATTGACCCTATAGTTAAAGCTGCAATTGCTCACCTTTGGTTTGTAACCATTCATCCTTTTGATGATGGAAATGGTCGCATTGCGAGGGCGATAGCAGATATGATGCTTACTCGTTCAGAAAATCAACCCGATCGTTTTTATAGTATGTCATCTCAAATTAGGCTGGAAAGAAAAGCATACTACGACAAACTCGAACGCACTCAGAAAGGGCCTCTTGATATAACCGGGTGGATTTTATGGTTCTTGGATTGCTTAAGCAACGCAATTCTAAATTCAGAAAAGCTATTCAAAACAGTCTTAAATAAAGCACAATTCTGGAAGCAACACGCAGATACACAATTTAATGAACGACAGACTAAAATGCTTAATCTCTTGTTTGATGGATTTAAAGGAAAATTAACTTCATCAAAATGGGCCAAGATGATGAAGTGCTCACAAGACACTGCCGCTCGAGATATAAATGACTTAACAGATAAAGAGGTGTTGGCGAAAAGTTCGGAGGGTGGGCGCAGCACCAACTATCTGCTGCGCGATTTTCCGATAAACTATTTGAAGTCAGACTAGCAAGGTACCCAACAGTGTTTCAATCATGCTATTAACTGCCGCGTGCATATTTTTACTGACCGTTTGTTTAACCGTATTATCTAAAACAACAGCAACCGAACATGCTTGATGCCCCAACAATTTTGCAAGCGCATAAATGCCCGCCGTTTCCATTTCAACATTACAGATGACGCCTTGCGAGCTCGTAAAGCTCGCTGCAATCTCTAACACGTTATTTTTAATTAATGGTGCGCGCAGCGTTCGATATTGCGGTCCATAGAAGCCCGAGCATGTAAGCGTGACGCCAGGATGACAGAACTTCTCAAATTGTTTGATAAATGTAGGGTCTGCCTCGGCAACATAAGCGTTTGTAGCAGCGGGCAAGGTATGAAAGTGTTTTTTTACCGCGGATAATAGAGCAACTTCCGTTGGTGATGGTTGATACTGATAAAAATTCATTAAGTCATCAAAACCAATTGCTGCCGTAGAACAAATGAGCTCATCCACATCGACTGTTTCTGTAATCGAACCGCAGGTTCCCAGCCGCAAGAACCGCAGACTTTTAATATTGTCTTTAACTTGATGCTTCTTAAAATCAACGTTATGTAGTGCATCACATTCGTTTAACACGATATCAATATTGTCCGTACCTATGCCAGTGGATATAACAGATAAGCGTTGCCCATTGAGCTCACCTGTGTGCGTAATAAATTCGCGCTTTTGTTTTTTTATATCGATGCGATCAAAATGCTGTGAGACACTGGAAACACGATCAGGATCTCCCACAAAAATAACCATCTCTGCTAGCTCTTCAGGATGAAGATTAAGATGGTAAATACTGCCGTCTGAATTAAGCAATAGCGCAGTTTTTTCCATAAATATCCTTAAGTCTTTAGCAGCAGGTAATGCTTGTGAAGCCTCAATCACCGTGATATTTTAGCAACAATTTTCCCCTGATAGGAACACAAGTGGATCACGGACAACTTTACATTATCCTTGCTATTATTTTTGGTTTTTTTATGGCTTGGGGAGTTGGCGCTAATGATGTTGCTAACGCAATGGGCACATCGGTCGGCTCTAAAGCTCTGACGATTACACAAGCAATCATTATCGCAGCAATCTTTGAAGCAGCGGGCGCAATGCTTGCTGGAGGACAAGTAACAAATACCATTCGCAGCAAAATTATAGACACCGCGTTATTCGTCAACGACCCCGACACACTAATTTATGGCATGCTCGCTTCGCTATTAGCAGCTGGCACTTGGCTAATTATCGCAACGCGTTTTGCATGGCCTGTTTCAACCACACACAGCATTGTCGGCGCAATCATAGGTTTTGGTGTTATTGTCTTAGGAGCCAAGGCTGTGTATTGGCATCAAGTGATTAACATTTCTCTAAGCTGGATCGTAACTCCGGTTATTGCAGGCGTGATTGCGTATTTATTATTTCGTAGCGTGCAAGCACTTATTTTTAATTCATCCACTCCCATTAAAAATGCAAAACGCTATATTCCTTTTTATATTTTTTTAGTGAGTATCGTTATTGTTCTTGTCACCATGTTAAAGGGTTTAAAACATGTGGGCTTACATTTAAGTGTCAATCAAAGCATAAGTATCTCTATTTTGTTGAGTGTCATTTCTGCTTTTATTGGCACGCTTCTTTTAAGACGAATTAAAACCGATAACAGCTCTGAAAAAGGCCCTACAAATTATGCTGCGCTTGAAAAAGTCTTCGGCGTACTTATGATGTTTACCGCTTGTGCAATGGCGTTTGCACATGGCTCAAATGATGTAGCGAATGCTATTGGTCCCCTTGCTGCTGTGATTGCTATCGTTAAAAGTGGAGGCTATGTATTAGCAGCATCACCCATTCCAATTTGGATTATGATACTCGGTGCTGTAGGCATCGTCAGCGGTCTCGCCATGTACGGCTACAAGGTCATTGCGACCATCGGCACGAATATCACGCAGCTCACACCATCGCGTGGATTTGCAGCTCAAATGGCAACGGCGAGCACTGTGTTATTAGCCTCTGGTTTGGGGCTGCCTATTTCAACCACACAAACCTTGGTTGGTGCAGTACTTGGCGTTGGTTTTGCACGCGGTATTGGCGCTTTGAATCTATCGGTCGTTCGTAATATTTTTATGTCGTGGATAATTACTCTACCTGCCGGTGCTGTTTTTGCGATTATTTACTACCACCTTTTAAAGTTAATCTTAGGCTGAAATTTTCCCAACTTTACTTAAGAAGCTTATTAGGCATAAAAAAAGGGGCAGTAAACTGCCCCTTCCCATTTTTGGCTTTCCCTACCAAAAGCTCTATCCTTAGATCTCCCACGCTCCGTGTGAAATCCTTTTTGTATCCTTTAACGCGTTCGAATCCAGCCATGTCCTTGAACGATGGAAGTTAATTTAGCACGAGATAAAGCGATGACAAGGACCGTAGTGTACAGAACAAAAGATAGCTTGCAGTGGCCTCTAAAGAACAAGAATTTTTGCTTTTTTAAAACAGCGGGTTAGTTAAAATCTTCTCATTATGAGAGTGCATTTAAGCTTCGAAATTAGCTGCGTTTACCCACGGACGCTTGAGAAATATCGCACAAAAGACACATAGCACAAGGCCCAGCATTCATTGCTGAGCGTGCTTGTTAGTATGTCAGTTATTTTTTGAAGAGGGTCTTCACTGGCCCCTTCACATCATAATTCATAAAGTGAACCCATACCCCGTCACCCCACCTAACATCCGTCAGGATATGTCTAGACTCTGAATTATCATATTGAGGTAGTCCGGCATTATGCACTTTCACTTTATTGTATTCCGCACCCTTGTACCCCTTATGCTGAATTCTAAAGCTATAGTCAGTCACAAGAATGTGTTGACCCCCTTTAAATACATGCAGATTACACAATAGTTTTGTCTCCCCTGCAGGGAAAGGAACAAAACCACTTCTATATTTTGTTGCCGACACTCTCACACCATGTGTGCACGCAAGCACCACAGGATCTGACTGTGTTGACAGCTTAATTCCAAAGGGTTTAGTACTTCCAATAGTCACCGTACCACCAGCAAAACCTGATGTCATAACAAGCCCAAAACAAAGAGCCGTGACTGCTAGAAAGCCTGTTTTGATTTTCATGATACACCTCCAAAATGATTACTTCGTAATGCTATTCTTGGTATAGATCAAAATGAGAAAATTACTAGAGGCGTAGGCCGTATCTATATGATACATATGAAATATTTATGTTTTTATAGGTCGCCCCAGAGATGCTGAACGAGAGATAGAGAGACAACAGCAGCTGTTTCCGTCCGTAGCACACGCGGTCCCAAGGACAAAGACTGAAGACCTGCATTATAAGCGGACTTAATTTCATCATCTGTTAGTCCACCTTCAGGACCAATCAATAAACTCAAAGATGTCGGTTGTTCTGTATTGTGAGGAATGCGCTGATTCGATTTGGGATCACACACAAAAGCGATGCCACTTTGCATAGACAGCCACTCAGAAAGCGTTTGTGGCTGCATAATTTGCGGCACGACACATCGCCCTGACTGCTCACAAGCTGAGATTGCCACAGCCTGCCAATGTGCAATTTTTTTTGCTAAGCGTTCTTTTGAAATTTTTACACCACAACGTTCCGTGTATAACGGGGTTATTTTATCGACGCCAAGCTCTACTGATTTTTGAACCACATAATCCATGCGTTCACCTCGAGAAATTCCTTGCCCTAAATGCACGCGAAGCTGTGACTCTATTTGTGTTTCAACGTAATCTGTAACATTGACGATGGCTTGAGACTTTTTTACTGCAGATAAACGCGCTTGGTATTCTCCACCTGCTCCATTAAAAATAGTCAGCACATCATTAAGCTTATAACGTAGCACTTTCAATAAGTGGCGGCTAGCCGCAACATTCAATGTAATAGTTGTGTGTAAAGTGATATCCCCAGCGTGGTAAATTCTTGTATGCTTCATTGCTCGCTCTTCTAATGTTCTGTAGAATGGCCTGGCTTTCCCCCCTGAAACAATGCATCGTAGCGAGTTCATAAGGAAAATGGAATGTCTTTTCTCAACCTAATTCGAGCCCTGAGCCTTGCGACAGCATTACTTTTTACATCTGCATTTGCTCTCCCCTTACACCATCATGATCCCAGAAATTTGGGCATACATAAAATAGAACTGATGCGTTATCACGACAATGGAAAATACGCAGCCGATATCGCAGCAGCTATTCAAGAAGCAAAAACTTATTTACAATTTCGCGTCAATCAAAACGCTCGTTTAAAAACCCCCAACAAATTGGCTATTGTTCTTGATCTCGATGAAACGGCACTATCAAATTACGATGACTTAAAACGTTTTAATTTTGGTGGCACACCAATTGAAACAAATGCAGCAGAAGCCGACGGACATGATGCGGTAATCCCCGAGACTTTATCATTATTTAATTTTGCAAAATCTCACGGCGTCGCTGTTTTCTTCATTACTGGCCGCAAACAATATGAACGTCAAAACACGGAGAAAAACCTACGAAATGTGGGCTACCAGAACTGGGATGGTCTATTGATGGAACCTGATCACTACAATAAAGATTCAGCAATTCCATTTAAAGTAGCAAACCGAAAGAAGATCACGCAGATGGGTTATGACATTGTGTTAGATGTTGGTGATCAATACAGTGATTTAAAAGGTGGCTATGCCGATATGGTCATCAAGATCCCGAACCCGTATTACTATATTGGTTGATCCAACTCTATAGAGATACAACAATCCGAGGAATTTCTCTAACAAGATAGCTTTTCCCTACCTGACGCCCCCCACGAAATAGCAAGGGCTTAAAATCATCCGCCTGATTCCGCCAGACCAAGCAGGTCCTGCTCCGCCTCTCTGTACGTAATACCCCCTAAAAATGTACCTAGTTTGTATATTTTTAGGGGTTGTTATGTGCGAATACAGCACATTAATCAAGGTTAAGCATGAATTCAAATTATTTCAGCGTACGCGAAGACTTGCCTCCTGGTGCTAAATCTAGTGAGATTTCGTTTCGTTTTACATCGACTACAAGAGCATCATATTTGCCAACCCTCCTGTGAACACCTTATTTAATTTTATTAGTAAATTTCATCGTTTTATTTACTAAAAAAATCTGCCATCGTAGGGGTTTAGATGCTTTATTGAAAAATCAAAATAGATCAAAGGTTTTAGATTTATGAGGAAAAATCATTCCGCACAAAAAGCATATGAATCACTGATATCAGCAGCTGCCGACACCTCTCGTTCCCGCAGAACAATGGCTCTCCTGAAGATGAAAGTTCGTTCATCTGCACCTGAAAAAATGCAAAGAAGGTCTGTTCAACTGATTGAGGGGAATTGCAAACAAAATTCAGCAGATAACAGATACAGCCCTTTAAAACAAAAGTCACATATCCGCTACTGCGTCTAGTAGCTCTTCAAATTCATATATCTCGAGCAGCACACATTTTTAGCAAAACCAACCATTTAAAAATATCTCGCGCCAGCGCGGCACGAGCAACGAATAGCCTTTCGAAAACACCTTCTGCAGCTGCTCCAAAGACTCATTCAACCATTACCACTAGTGTTGACCCAGGAAAAGCATCTTCGCCTAAAAATACAAAATTTTTAATTGATAGAAGCTTCATTCTTAAATCTGTCCCTATATTTCTAGCCATTGTCTCTGGGGTTTTTACATATGCACGGTGGGTTTCTGATAAAGAAGAAGAGTACAGGAACCTAATGGAAGAGCAAGCGTTGATGGTGAATAGAGATGATGTTTTTTTAAGAGGCAGTCCATCTATTATTCTTAGGCATTGCTTATTTAATGATGTAAGTCGACAAGAATATATTGATCAAATTCATGAATCACTAAGTAATATTCGTGCACAACGAATGAACTTATTTATTTTGCTTGAAAAATTCCAGTCTTTTTTAGACAATTTTGTTCGTTTTACAACAAACCAAAGCGCTAAAAAAAATGTGCGTAAGGTCTTTATTCCAAGAGTAAAAGAACATTTAAAGAAATTGGTTCACCTGAAGTTGCTACAGACTTAGCATAACTTTATTTACTATTGGAATTACCTAAAGAAGCACTTGCCGTGATATCAAAGTTTCCAGAAGAAGCAATGGATGTGACAAATTTTTTAATAAAAGCAGAAGCGCATTATCTATTAGAAGAGTATTTATCAGCAAATAATTTTTTAGACAAGATCCTTATATCTGAAAAATATGATACAACTGGAGACCCTACACTTCTTTACGATACTGCACGACAATTGAAACAGTAAATTGAACAAAAACTTCGAAGACATTCTCTGGTTCGTTTATTCTCTTTGGGCTCGAAAATTTTTCATATACATAGAAATAGTGCTTCACCCAAAATTGCGATCCCGAAAGGTTAAGGTTTTTGTTGAGCGCCTCAAACAGCCTCTTTTGTGAGGCAATTCGAATGAAATTATTTTAAAAGCAAGTGATCAAAGAACTAATGGGTGATTAGCATGATTTACTCGTTGATACTGGTCTTTGCCAACCTTTAACAACACTTTGTTTTGCACGTGCGATGGTAAGCCTGTCTGCAGGCGCATCTTTTGAGACTTGAGACCCTGCTGCGATAGTGGCTTGTTTACCAACTTTTACTGGGGCAATTAAAGAGGTATTCGACCCAATAAAGGCGCCATCTTCAATGGCAGTTTCCCATTTATTAACGCCATCGTAATTACAGGTAATTGTCCCGGCACCGATGTTGACTTGCTTTCCAATCACAGCATCACCAAGATAGCTGAGGTGACTTGCTTTGCTGCCAGCACCCAAAACTGTATTTTTCATTTCAACAAAGTTACCCACTTTTGTTTCACGCTCAAGAACTGAGCCAGGTCGCAATCTTGCAAATGGGCCAACAACAGCATTATCGGCAATCTTGGCCCCTTCAATTAAAGTGTTGGCATGCACAACAACATTGTCTCCAATCGTTGCATTTTTAATGGTAACATTTGGTCCTATATTGGTGTTCGAGCCGATCGAGACCTCACCTTCAATGACAACATTCACATCTAAAACGACATCTTTTCCTGTTTCCACTTTTCCGCGGATATCCAATCGTGATGGATCCATTATAGTAACACCAGCATAAGCTAACTGCTTTGCCATCATGAGTTGATAATCGCGCTCTAGTTTCGCAAGCTGCCAGCGATCATTTACGCCACGTACTTCTTCAGGATGGTGCGCCATCACACCGCCAACTGGGTGTCCGGCTGCCACAGCAAGCGCGACAATATCTGTTAAATAATACTCTGTTTGCTTGTTGTTATTTTTAAGTTCGGGCAAGCAAGATTTTAAAAAGCGTGCCGATGTTGTGATAATGCCGGTATTAATTTCTTGGATTTTTCGTTGTTGTTCCGTTGCATCTTTTTCTTCGACGATTGCAATAATGTTTCCCATCTCATTACGAATAATGCGACCGAAACCAGTAGGGTCTTCTGGCTCCGTAACAATAAGCCCCAAACCATTCGGCGGCGTTTCATCAAGCAGCTGTTGCAAACTATGTTGTGTGATCAATGGCACATCGCCATATAAAACCAAGACTTGATCGTTGTCGTCACAAGCAGGCATGGCTTGCAAAACAGCATGCCCTGTTCCTAGCTGCTCTTTTTGTTGAATCCATTCGACCGGCAAATAATCTAAAGTTTCGCGAACAGTTGAACCGCCGTTACCATAGACCACTTGAATTTTTGAGGGTGACAAACGCTCGGCTGTTTTAACGACATGCTCCAGTAAGGGGGTACCACCGAGTGGATGTAAAATTTTCGGCGTATTGGAAAGCATGCGTTTACCGCGACCCGCAGCAAGAATGATAACACTAAGACTCACTGTTGTTCCCTCAACGTTAGCGCTTTGCGCGTTTGCGTAGCATTTGAATCGCTCTTAACTGTGCAGCTGCCTCGGCAAGTTCGGAAACAGCTCGGGAGTATTCGATGCCCGACTGCTGATCTTCTAAAATTTTCTCCGCACGCTCCTTTGATGCTTCAGCTGCAGCCTCATCCAGATCCCCTGCGCGCACAGCGGTATCTGCTAAAACTGTTGCGGTATTGGGCTGCACTTCCAACATACCGCCTGAGATATAAAATATCTCCTCATTACCATCTTCTGTCGTTGCTTTAATTTGTCCAGGCTTAAGCGATGTTAGTAAGGCCGTATGTCCGGGATGAATGCCCAGCTCACCAGCACTCCCAGTCACTGAAAGAAAGGTGACGTTCCCTGTAAAGATAGAAGCCTCTGCGCTTACGATATCAAGCTCCATTACATCAGTTGCCATGCGTTATTCCTCTGAAACCTTTACAAGGATTTTGCTTTCTCAACAGCTTCATCGATACTACCGACCATATAAAAAGCTTGCTCAGGTAAATCATCGTAATCACCATTAAGAATGCCCTTGAATCCACGAATCGTATCTTCTAATGCAACATATCTGCCTGGCTGGCCTGTGAAAACCTCCGCCACAAAGAAAGGTTGTGATAAGAAGCGTTGGATTTTACGTGCGCGTCTGACGGTTTGTTTATCATCTTCTGATAATTCATCCATGCCCAGAATAGCAATAATATCTTTGAGCTCTTTATAACGCTGCAATGTTTTTTGCACGCCACGTGCAACCGCATAATGCTCTTCACCTACGACTAATGGGTCGAGTTGTCGACTAGAAGAATCTAGCGGATCAATCGCAGGATAAATACCTAGCTCTGCAATTTGGCGTGACAACACAATGGTTGCATCCAAGTGCGCAAAGGTCGTTGCTGGTGAAGGATCCGTCAAGTCATCCGCTGGCACATAAACTGCTTGGATAGAAGTAATTGAACCTGTTTTTGTCGAGGTAATACGCTCTTGCAAATTACCCATTTCTTCAGCCAAAGTCGGCTGATAACCTACCGCTGAAGGCATACGTCCTAACAACGCAGATACTTCCACACCGGCCAGTGTGTAACGATAGATGTTGTCGATAAACAACAATACATCACGGCCATCATCACGGAAATTTTCTGCAACAGTTAAACCGGTAAGCGCAACACGAAGACGATTGCCTGGAGGCTCGTTCATTTGTCCGTAAACAAGCGATACTTTGTCCAACACTTTGGATTCTTTCATTTCATGATAGAAGTCATTACCTTCTCGTGTACGTTCGCCCACCCCAGCAAACACAGAGTATCCGCTGTGTTGCACGGCAACGTTGTTAATCAGCTCAAGCATATTAACGGTCTTACCAACACCAGCTCCGCCAAATAAACCAACCTTGCCCCCTTTTGCAATAGGACAAATTAAGTCGATAACTTTAACACCCGTTGAGAAAATTTCGGTTTCACTTTTTAGCTCTTTATATTCTGGTGGTGCACAGTGTATTGGTCTTGAGTCAGTCGTATTAATTGGCCCTGCCTCATCAATAGGCTCTCCTAACACATTCATGATTCGACCTAATGTGCCTTCGCCAACAGGAACCGTAATAGGAGCGCCTGTATTTACCGTAGTGAAATCTCGCTTCAAACCCTCAGAGCCACCCATGGCAAGCGTGCGGACTACACCGTCGCCCAACTGTTGTTGCACTTCTAGTGTTAAATTCGCTTCTTCAACATGCAGCGCATCATATACTTTTGGCACAGCATCTCCTGGAAACTCAACGTCTACGACGGCGCCGATGATTTGTGTGATTTTACCTGTTGCTGTACTCATAAGATTTCCTCTTTGATCTTTAATAGTTACTCGACTGCGGCTGCTCCACCAACAATCTCAGCAATTTCTTGCGTAATACTCGCCTGTCTTGCTTTGTTATAAATTAATTGCAGCTCATCAATCAGATCGCCTGCATTGTCTGTTGCATTCTTCATCGCAACCATTCGCGCTGCTTGCTCACACGCAATATTTTCAACGACTGCTTGATATACCTGTGATTCGATATAACGTATAAGCAACTGTGTCAGCAGTTCTTTCGATGAATCAGGCTCGTAAATATAATCCCAGTGCCCTTGTGAATCTTGGTCTTCTGCTTTTAATGGCAATAGTTGATTAATCTGCGGCTTTTGCGTCATGGTATTTACGAACTCGTTACTGACGACATAAACTGCATCGAGTTTGCCTTCGTCGTAACGGTCTAACATCACTTTTACAATACCTACGAGTTTTTGTACCTCAGGCGCATCACCTAAATGATCAGCAACAGCCACGATGTTACCGCCGATTCGTTGAAAATACGCTTCGCCTTTTTTACCGATCAAGCACAGATCGACTTCCACTTGTTTCTCTTCCCACTGCTTCATTTCAGGCAGCAGTGCTCGGAATAAATTAACATTCAATCCACCACACAGGCCGCGGTCTGTTGTCACAACAATAAAGCCCACGCGTTGTATGTTTTCACGTGATTGTAAATAAGGATGTGGGTACTCGCTGTGGCTAGACGCAACGTGACTAATGACTTTGCGAATTTTCGTCGCATAAGGGCGAGACGTCGCCATGCGGTCTTGTGCTTTTCGCATTTTACTAGCGGCAACAAGCTCCATCGCATTGGTAATCTTCTGCGTATTCTTGATACTGCCTATCTTTGTACGAATCTCTCTAGCTTGTGACATCTGTTTGTTAGCCTAATATGCTTGTGTCTTTTTAAAGGTTTCAACCGCCGCCTTAATTTTTTCAACAACGCCATCCGTCAAAACAGGGCTCGTATTAATTTCATCAATTAAAGCCTGATTTTCAGCATGTAAGTAGCTACGGAATGCCTGCTCGAAGTCACGGACTTTACTGAGCTCTACATCATCAAGATAGCCTTTGTCGACAACAAACCAGGCAATCGCCATTTCGGCAACACTCAAAGGCTCATACTGTGGCTGCTTTAATACTTCCATAGTGCGCTGCCCACGCTCAAGCTGTTTACGTGTCGCCTCATCTAAATCAGAAGCAAACTGTGAGAAAGCTTCAAGCTCACGATACTGCGCCAAGCTAATACGGATACTACCTACCAGCTTTTTAATAATTTTCGTTTGCGCTGCGCCCCCAACACGAGAAACAGAAAGTCCCGCGTTAATTGCTGGTCGCACACCGGAGTTAAACAAATCCACATCTAGATAAATTTGACCATCCGTAATAGAAATCACATTGGTTGGCACGAAAGCAGAAACGTCACCCGCTTGCGTTTCAATAATCGGCAGTGCCGTTAAAGAACCTGTTTTGCCTTTCACTTCACCTTTTGTGAATTTCTCAACATACTCTTCGTTTACGCGGGAAGCTCTCTCTAATAAGCGCGAGTGTAAGTAGAAAACATCACCCGGATAAGCTTCACGACCTGGGGGACGACGCATCAACAATGAAATCTGACGATAAGCCCACGCTTGCTTTGTCAGATCATCAAAAACAATCAAGGCATCTTGTCCACGATCACGGAAATACTCTCCCATCGCACATCCCGCGTAAGGAGAAAGGTATTGTAAAGATGCTGCATCAGAAGCGGTCGCTGCAACGACAATCGTGTGTTCCATCGCACCATGCTCTTCGAGCTTGCGAACCACATTTGCAACGGAAGATGCTTTTTGACCGATAGCGACGTAAATACATTTAACGCCTGTGCCCTTTTGATTAATGATGGTGTCAACTGCAATGGCTGTTTTACCTGTTTGACGGTCACCAATAATTAATTCACGCTGGCCTCGTCCAATAGGTGTCATCGCATCAATCGACTTCAATCCTGTCTGCATAGGTTGCCCAACAGATTGACGCTCAATAACGCCGGGGGCAATACGCTCAATCGGAGAAGTGAGCGTTGTCTCAACAGGACCTTTCCCATCAATAGGATTACCCAAGGCATCAACGACTCGACCTAACAAACCCTCACCAATCGGCACTTCCATAATGCGGCCCGTGCAGCGCGCCGTCATACCTTCTTGCAAGTGCTCGTAAGGCCCTAAGACAACGGCTCCAACGGAATCGCGCTCCAAGTTAAACGCTAAACCATAAGTGTTATCTGGAAACTCAATCATTTCACCATACATCACATCACTTAAACCAAAGATGCGAACGATACCGTCTTTAAGATTAACAATCGTTCCTTCCGTGCGAACTTCTGCTTTGATGTCCAGCTGATCAATACGAACCTTAATGACTTCGCTGATTTCGGATGCTTGTAGTTGTGTTGTCATTACTTTCTACCTTTGTTTGTCTTTTTAGCCAAGTAAGCTTTCACTTAGTTTGGAAACTTTTCCACGAATTGAGCCATCTAAAACCCAGTTACCGCTGCGCAATACAACGCCACCAATTAAACTTTTGTCTTCTTTAAATGCGATAGAAACTTTGGAGTTAAAACGTTTCTCTAGCTTCGCATAAAATTCTTGCTGCTGCGCGTCACTCATCGCAAAAGCGGATACGACTTCGGCCTCTACAATATTTTGATCTGCTGCCACCAAACGATGATAAAGCGTTTCAATATCAGCAAGTATTTCTAAACGTTTCGCATGCACTAAAATACAGAGAAAGTTTTTTAACTTTTCACCCAAAGTCTCGGTTACGACTTGCGCACAGCTTTGTAGCACCTGATAAAAAAAATCATTTAATGCATCGTCATCGATTTTTGGGTCATGCAGCATGCGACTCGCACGATCATCTGCAACACTTAAAGCAAGAACTTGTAGTGCCGTCGCCCAAGCTTCAAACTGACTCCCTGACTGCGCTTGCTCGAAAACAGCCTGGGCATAAGGTCGTGCTATGGTAAAGTGCTTTGCCATATTTTAAATTTCACCCACCAGCTCTTTAATTAAAGAGTCATTGTTTTTCTGATCGACTTCACGCTGTAAAATCTTTTCAGCACCTGCAACAACAATCTTAGAAACGTTCTGCATCAGCGCCTCTTTCGCCGTATTGTATTCTTGGTCGATCTCGCCTTTAGCGAGCTGCAACAGACGATCACCTTCATCACGCGCTTTGCCTTTCGCTTCTTCGACGATATGCCCAGCACGTTGGTTTGCTTGTTCTAAAATCGTCGCGGCTTCCGTTTTCGCTTCTAGCAGCTGCTCCTTTATCTTAATACGTGCCAACTCAAGCTCACGCTGACCTTGCTCACCGGCTGCAAGACCGTCTGCAATTTTTTGCTGACGCTCGTTCATTGCATTCATTAGCGGCGGCCAAACAAATTTCATCGTAAACCATATGAATACGGCAAACGTGATCATTTCACCCAGTAACGTTAGATTAATATCCATCGTTTTCCTCTTTTAAAGCGTTTTATCTTGTGACTTTAGACACATGCGACATTACAGCACCTAAGAAGGGGTTTTTCGCGAAGAACAAATACAGCCCCATCACGATACCGATCGCAGCAAACGCATCGACCAAACCCGCCATCAAAAACATGTTCGTCATTAACATCCCTTTCAGTTCTGGTTGACGTGCAACTCCTTCAAGGAACTTACCACCCAAAACACCAAAACCAATAGCCGTACCTAGCGCAGACAATCCAATCAATAACGCGGCGGCTACTGCTGAAAGACCCTGCACTTGTGCTATTACGTTTGCGACTTCTATCACAATTTTCCCCTTTTCTAAGTTAACAAAAAAATATCATTACACAGACAAAATTAGTGTTTGGTCTGCGCCATGCTCATATACACAATCGTCAGCATCATAAAGATAAACGCTTGGATCGTAATAATTAAAATATGAAAAATAGACCATATACCGCCGGGCACCCACTGCATCCACCAGGGCATCACAGCAATCAAAATAAAGATCAGCTCACCGGCAAATAGGTTCCCAAACAAACGTAATGAGAGAGACAACGGCTTTACGAACTCTTCTAACAAGCGAAAGGCGACATTAACTGGCATAAGATACCAGCCGAATGGCTGCGACAACATTTCTTTACCCAGGCCAACAAAACCCTTGGATTTCAAGTTGTAAAAAACGACCAGGATAAACACTGTGATGGACAAACCAAAAGTCATCATCGGATCAGCAGTTGGCACTGATTTGAAATACGGCACACCAAAAAAACCTAAAATCCTCGGCAGCAAGTCGACAGGAACCAGATCCATAAAGTTCATTAAAAACACCCAAACAAAAATAGTCAGCCCCAGCGGCGCGACGAATTTATTTTCTGCATGAAAAGCTTCACGAACCAGGCCATCAACGGTGTCGACTGCGATTTCTAAAAAGTTTTGAATCTTACTGGGGACGCCTGCTTGAACTCGGCGAGCTATGTAATAAAAGAAAGAAAGAAAAAGAATACCCAGAAAAATTGAAACAGCGAGCGTATCTAAATTCAAAACCATAAAGTCACTGCTAGGACCAATTTTGAAGGTATGCAGGTTAAGTTGTAAATGATGCAGATGATGTTGAATAAATTCTGCTGGCGTTATCTTTGCTGTGGTACTCATCGTTGGGCGGCTCTCGGATCTTGTCTTAATGTTAAGAGCAATGGCGCCATCCACAGACCCAAGGTCGCTGCGGCAAAACCAACAATAAAGGGCAAGATTCTCACTTTCATGGTCGCAAAAATCGCTAAGGCAAGACCCGCCGTCATAAGCAGTTTGATCATTTCTCCTTTATAGAAAGCGCCAACGATGCTATGCGGCTGATTAGTTTTGCGGCCTTTGGCAAAAAAGCGGTATGCGAAATAACTATTCGGGAGGATAAAAACGAGGCCTCCAAGAAATGCAAAAAGCATGGCATTGAAACTATCGAGCCCCCACATCAGCGCGACAAAAATCACGACCAACATCTGCACGCCCATAAGACCTAACGCATTGAACAGACCAGACTGTACGGTCGAATGATAATTTGTTTTTTGAAACACGGGAAAAACCTCAGCCAGGCCTAATTTAATTGCGGGCGAGTATAAAGAGTTTTATAACGCAGCGCAACGCGTTCTGCGCCTAAAAATCCTTTAATTCAAACGCTTGTCAGCATATTTAGCAATACCACCTTCGGGTTGTTTTGACTGCTTGCTCCAACCCTTTGATTTGCTCTCCCAACTCGATTATCTTTGCGGCCATGACGGCGCAAATACTTTTTCTCAATGGCGAATTTCTTCCGAGCAATACCGCAGGAATCTCCCCCAATGACCGCGGATTTTTACTCGGAGATGGCTTATTCGAAACATTGCGCTGCCACCAAGGCAAAGCGCTGATGCTCAAGGACCACTGGCATCGCTTTTCAAATGGCACAAAGCAACTGAAAATAGACTTACCGGTTACCATAGAGTCGCTGGGCAAGCTCATTTCGCAGCTCCTTTCTAGGAATCACCTGGACCATTGTGAAACAGGCGTACGCGTCACACTCACACGAGGCTCGGGGGATCGCGGCATTTCCCCCAGCTCAAATACAAACCCCACCTTGCTAATAACTTGCTTTCCACTGCCACAGAAAAAAAATTCAATCTCCTTGACGCTCAGCAACCTCACAATAAACGAACAATCCCCGCTGCGCGCCTTTAAAAGTCTCGCCTATACAGAAAAGATCCTAGCTCGCCAACAGGCCATGACCGCAGGCTTTGACGACGCGCTGCTGTGCAACACGCGTGAAGGATTGGTCAGTGCCACGAGCGCGAATATTTTTCTGGTGATCGATGGTGACCTGCACACACCTGCGCTAGATTGTGGCGCATTACCCGGTGTGATGCGTGCGCAAGTGATAAAAATCGCAACGCAGAAAAAGATCATCGTGCATGAACGTACAATAAGCACGGATGACTTAAACGAAGCAACGGAAATTTTTCTGACAAGCGCACTGGTTGGCATCCTGCCTGTCAAACAATACGAAAAAAAATCCTTAATGGCGCCGGGTGAGATGAGTCAGCGACTACAAGCCCTGATACCGAGCGCCCTGATCTCTCTTTGAACAGTCTCATCTATACCTTCTTCTTTTCTTTGGGCAAACTCTCGATTTATGCACTATATTTTTAGGCAAACGAAAATCTAAAGGAGAACTGTGATGAAAAGGACAAAACTCTTGGGGCTGATCGGCATCTGCGTCGCTGTGTTTGCGTCTATTGCGCATGCGGATATCAATCGTGTTCGTGTGCTTAACAATTCTGACACCACTGTCTATGTGCATGTCGGCGGTTTTGCGCCTTCATCAAAAGTCGAACCCGGTCGTTGGAAAATTTTCTATTATCCATTTACTGTGACACCTCCAGGCGGCACGCAAAAATTAAAAACCAGCCTGCTTGTTGCAACGGCAGGGGGGCGTTGGGTTACGACACCAAATGGCTACACGTACCTGAATAAACCTAAAATGGTAATTTGCTTAGATTACAAAAGCGAAGAACACAAACACAAAACGGGTAATCGCGTATGGACAATAAAAAGAGCCAGCGGGTTTGATAAGGGATGCAAAATTAAAGGATATAAGCAGACTTGGTATAAGCCCGAATCTTAATTCTGGGGAGAGGGGACTGGTGTTTAGGGAAGGTACATAGGTAACACTTTTCGATAGGATCAGTGACTCGAATAAGGAGTAGCTGATGCCCTGGAAAGTGAGTACGGAAATGAGTGAAAAAGAGCGATTTATCGAAATGGTTTTGCA
>Ga0316204_10002198_pt1 | contig 45938 bp, 42 predicted proteins | sample 6monrhotite_MG_2_FD_205661 | JGI IMG/M metagenome (GOLD analysis project Ga0316204, IMG submission 205661) | Microbial mat bacterial communities from mineral coupon in-situ incubated in ocean water Damariscotta River, Maine, United States -... | ecosystem: Environmental > Aquatic > Marine >... | reverse complement strand
CCGTTATTCCCTCCACTAGCGGTACAGGTCGATTTTCGGCATGTTTGTTTGCATTGTGCCCATGGCGGTTTGCAATCTGACTGACCAGGACCAGTATTTGCCAGCTGACATAAGTTAAAGTCACTGTCACAATCTGCATAACAACTCTCCATACATGCGTCATAAACGGGGTCGTCTCCGGGAGCAGGGGCATTTAATTGGGCTGCAGCTGCATCGGCATATTCAATTAAACATTGCCCTAGAGCAAGACCTAGAGCCTCGAATTTGTCATCGTAAATAGACGAATTTTTTTGTATAGCGCTAAAAATCTCATCTGTTGTAATGGTGATCAAACGATCATTTAGATTTGGGTTAATTTTTAAGCCATTGGCAGCAATAAATTGCTCAACCTGATCCGCATTGACTGTATCAACAAGTGAATTATCAATGCCTTGAAAATTATCTAAATAATCTGCAGCTACAGCTGCATCGCGAGCAATTCTACAGGGTAAATTTGAATTAGGAGAGACGGCCGCACGTGTCTGACCGGGCAGTGGAGCGCCCGGAGCAATAACGACAGCAACCACTCTATTCTCCGGTGTATCACCTTTTTCGAGTACGCCCTGTTCGTTATAAATTTGAAACATGCCGGGAGTATCAGCATTGGTCATGGGTGATTTAGGGCTATTAAAAAAACCACCGGATATGGCGTACCATAAACATTCGCCACTAGAGTCTTTAAGGGGGGGTAAGTTCAGTGATTTCCAGGCTAAGCGCCCCAGGCTACTTGTATGACTGTTACCACATTGATTAGCCTGTACCCCCTCGCCAGTAAAAGGGCCGGTATTTGTTGTTTCCGGACAAGGTAATAGTCCATGAATGCCAAGCTGTGTAGGCTGCGAGAGGTAATAATTAACAGCGTGTGATAAAAGTGCTGTTTTTGCTAGTGATAATGATTCACTGGTTGAGTTTTCACTACTAATGCGGTTGTCATCATTAGTTTGCGTTGTTAGTAAAAACACAGCACCGGCAGAAAGTACGGTTAGAAAAAAAACGATAAGGCCTACGCCCTGCTGTGATTTCAGTTTATTCATCTTAAGTTGTGGCCACTAATTGGTAACTCATTTTATTATTGCAGATTTGTGCAGCTCAGCTACACCTTCGGGCTTGTCTTTGCTTTGCTTTATCCGATAAGTGTCTTCAACCTTTCTACTCGACTCATCCCATTGTTGACCAGGTTTTAATGTAACACCCTGTTGGTTAACTCTTACGGGAATCTTATAGCCCTGTTTTTTGATTTTATGATCTCTTACGGTAACGTCGTTACTCAGGTGATGGGTTTTTAAGGTATTTTCATCATTAACAAACACAACAGGTGTTTTACCTTTACGAATAACTACACCCTGCATTTTAACTTTTACAGGCTCCTGTAACATAGAGGTGCCGCTTGAACCATTGGTGTATTTTCCCGCAGAGCGAAGTTGATCTAATTGAGCACGTTCCTGTTTGGAGGTGAAAAAGGTACGCAAATTATCAACTGACGATATTTCGGCATAACTTAATAATGGAAATATTAATAATATGTAGGCATATCTATGCATTGGGATTTCTCCGTGTAGGTAGTGCCCTTGTTTTCTTTTGCATGGTATACCAGTTGAGTACACATACAGCTGCAAAGTTTTTATCCGTGTCTTTATCAACTAATGATTTATCTTGAGCTATATTACTGACTAATGAGCAGTTCTGTATATCGAACAGACCTTTAGCGGTTTTGTCTAAATCATTCAAAATAGTATATAAATCGCCTTCATGTAGTAACTGCATATTGAGAGTCATAGTTGATTTATAAACATCAATATCTGGAAAACGAGAATTTAAGTTTGAAGATTTAATTTTTTCCTGTTTATTTATAGAGTATTTAATATGTGGAATTTTTTTATATTGTGCGATATCAGAAATACTATCAACCCAATTCAAGCGATCTTCTATACCCGCTATTCCGGAATTTTGTAGAGCAGTAAACCTATCTTCAAATTTTTCTAACAATTGACGTCTCTCAATTGCAGTGTAATACCTCTGTTTTGTATTGATAAGATGTGTATTTTGAGTGTTTTTATTTTCCAGAGCAGCTTCTAATACAGAATGTGAAATTACAATTATAGATGTTGCAATAATAATACTGAGTAGGAAAACAGTGAGTTCTTTTTTCATGGCATTGAAGAAGTTACCTGTCATGCTTGTTTCCCTGCTACGAGTAGCTCAATTTCAAATTGACCATTTTGTTTGTCAGAAGTCATATTGGTTTTTTCAGTTTTTTGAACTTCTATATTAATACTAGATTCTGGACGAGTATCAACAGGCATACGTATAATGTTTGTTTTTAGTATAAGTTCATGATCTTCTAGTCTCTTTGCAAGTGCATTGACCTTGTCAACAGATTGTTTTAAGCCATATTTTGAAACGGAAACATAGCCACTGATAACTGCAACTTGGTTAATAGATGCTGGCTTTCCATAATCTATAGTCTCTTTAATAAGCTTGCGAGAATTTTTTACAGGAATAGTGAGTGACTGATTTTGTTTCCATGCTAAAGTCGTGATTTTCATGTCGTGCATGCCGCTACGCGCTATAACACGACTTATAAAAGTCATAAAGTTGAGTGGTGATACTGCGCGGTTTGATTTTATGCTTTCAGCTAGTAAAACAGTAGATTGCATACTCTCTGCCTGCTTTAATCGTGGTTCCATTGCAGCCAGTTTCTTTTGATAGTTATTGTTAATAACATCGGCTTGTTTGTGAAGAGTTAAAGCCTCTTCATCCTGTACGATTGATTCTGATACATAAGAAAAAGATAAAATGGTTGCGGAGAGCAATAATATAACACTCAGGGCATATAGTGCTTTTGAACTTAATTGCTCATAATATTTTACAAAGCTTGCCTTATTACCATAATCACCGACTGGAATTATCTGGTTTGCACATACATACGAATAAATTCCATTTGTATATTCAGCTGATTGTATATTGCAGTTGAGTGTTTCCTCTAGCTCTTTTAATTCATGATAATGAAATACACGTAGGTTGGTATCTATGCATCTGGATTTAATTTCTTCAATATCAGCCTTTCTACACATGACATGAATTTCTATCATTTCATCAAAGCCAATATGACGTTGATTTGATAAAAATCGAATAGTTTGTTCGACTTCTGTAGATATGTACTCGCCTATGCTTGCATCGTCTAAATTTACAACGGCAGATCGACTGCTCTCAAACTTACCATTTTTAATAAAAGTTTGGCGAAGGTTACTAGGGACCTGCTGTGATACTAATAAAACATTATTTGTTTTAATTTTGAGCTTGTTAAATAACTTGGGAGTTAATAATGGTAATGACCAAATTCCAGCAATAGCGATACCGGCATCGTTCATGGGGGCTAGCCATGGATCGAGAATTTCCGGATTACTTAAAACGCTATAGAGAATAACGTCATCTTTACGACCGGTTTTTTCACGATCAACTACTCTGTAAGTGGCAAAGTCGGTATTCTTTCTATATTGGCGATCGATTATTCTACTGACGATAGCCTTTCTATCCGCAGCGCCAACATGAGGTATGCTTTCTTTTTTAAAGTCTTCTTCTATGAGATCAACAAGAATTCGTACTGGCGTGTTTTCAGTGGCACGTAAATAAGTGTTGAATTTTTCCAGTCCCTCATCACCAGGATTAAATGAGTAGGTTGCGATGCATTCATTGTTTTGCCAATGAAATACGGTGAGTCTGTAGCCTGAGTAGTAAAATATTCGTTTCACGATATTATTGTATTTTGCTTAGTGAGTCGTAAATAGGTCCAAGAACGGCAGACATAATCCAGAGCATTATTCCTCCGAGTATAATAGTAAGTACAGGTGTCATTGCAGCTTCCATTTTATCTACACTTTCTTTAACTTCACGGTTATAAAAGTAACTAATGTTTAACAGGGCTTCATCAAGATTACCTGTATTTTCACCAACTTTTAGCATACGAATAACTAGCGGTGGGTATACATTAACAGCATCGAAGCTTTCTGATATTTGTCCACCATCGGCAATGCGTTCTCTTACATCACGGATGGATTGTGTTAATACTGCATTGTTCACCAGCATCTCCGATATTTTAAGGCCATCGAGTACAGTGATACCAGATGAATACATCATGGCAAAGTAATTGGCAAACCGAGCAAGATTAGTTTTAAGTATTAGTGGCCCGAAAATATATAGTTTAAGTTTTTGCCTGTCGATAAACATCCGTACATTCGGTTTTCTTTTGGCGAGCTGAGTTGTAGTTATATATAAAATAACAGGCATGCCAAAAACCAGGTACCAGTAATTTCCAAGAAAGGAGGAGGTGGCTAATAATGCGCGAGTATGTATGGGGATTTCTCCACCAATATCTTTAATAAAGGGTATAAGCTCTGGAACTAATGCAACCATTAAGTATGAAACAACACCAATAATAACAACGGTTACAATTGCAGGGTAAATCATAATTTTTTTGGTGTGCGCAATAAGTTCATCGTGCCACTTTAATGTTTCTGCCATATCATGCAGCACTTCAGAAATACGACCACTTTCCTCGCCTACCTGAACCAGTGTTATATAAACGCTATCAAATATTTCCGGAAATTCTGCTAATGCACCAGAAAATGTTTTACCTCCCTGAATTTCATCAGAAAGCCCCATTAACATTTCTTTCATTCTACCTTCAGGTACAGAATCTTTAAGATCAGCAAGACCATCTAAAATACTTACACCAGATTTGGTGAGCTGTTGCATCTGGAATGTGAAGTTAATTAAATCCTTACGGCTTATAGCCTTTGATTTAAAGTTGAAAAGGCCTGCTTTCTTTTCCTGATAGTTTATTAGGTCTAACCCCATACCACTAAGGCGTTTTTCCAGATCTAATAAATTATCCGCCTCAATCCTGTCGTTACGGACTTTTCCGTTACTATCAATGGCCTTGTATTTATATGAAACCGACATGCGTAATACCTATAGCCTGTCCGTTAGATCAATCACACGACTTACTTCATCGAGTGTTGTTGTGCCTTCAATGACACGTCTGGCAGCATCATCAGCTAGTGTCTGGAAGCCATTGTTCTTAAGGTGCTTTTTTATTTTACCGAGCGTGATGTTTTCAGCGATCATTTCATCCAGCTCTGCGTCAACTCGCAGTACTTCCAAAATAGCGACACGACCTTTGTAGCCAATGTCTTCGCATTTTGCACAACCAGTTGCATCATGTAATTGTAGTGAGGCGGTCGGCTCAATACCTAAAAGAGTTTTTTCGATATCTGATGCTTCATGTGGGGTTTTGCAATGCGGGCATAATTTACGCACCAGACGCTGCCCTATAATGCCGATAATATTCCCAGACATAATGTCTGACTTAACTCCGATGTCCATCAGGCGTGGTATAGAGCCAATGGCCGAGTTGGTATGCAGTGTAGAATAAACCTGATGTCCGGTCATAGCTGCACGAAAAGCCATTTCTGCTGTGTCAGAATCACGAATTTCACCAACCAGAATAATATCTGGATCCTGTCTCATTAATGAGCGAATACCATTTGCAAAGTCCATACGTAGAACTTCATTAATAGACGTTTGACGTATCATATCCATTGGGTATTCCACCGGATCTTCAAGCGTCATGATATTAACCTGCTCAGAGCGCACATAACCCAGCATAGAATAAAGTGTTGTGGTTTTACCGCTACCGGTGGGCCCGGTAACGAGAACAATACCCTCTGGGCGCGCCATAATTAGTTTTAGCTGAGACAATGCGTCATCGTGTAGACCAAGATCATCAATGGGAACAATGCCCTTAGCTCTATCAAGTACACGGAGTACAACATTTTCGCCGTGTGTTGTGGGTTGCGATGACACACGAAAATCAATTTGATGGCCGCGAATATTTAAGCTGATCCGACCATCCTGTGGTGCACGGGTTTCGGCAATATTCATATTCGACATAACCTTGAGTCGAACGACAATCGCAGACCAGTAATCTTTGTGTAAGCTACGTACCTGGCGAAGTACACCATCAATTCTATATCTTAAGCGTAAGAAACCCTGCTCTGGTTCAAAGTGAATATCAGATGAGCCATGCTTAACTGCATCTGCGAGAATTGCATCGACTAAACGTACAAGCGGCTGACTATAGGCATCGCCCTCTGCGTCTAAACTTTCATAATCAACTTCACCGGTTTCAATTTCATTTAAAATACCATCAACAGAAAGCTCATAGCCGTAAAATTGATCGATGGCATCGGATATTTGACTTTCACTTGCGAGTAAAGGAATAAGCTCAATACGATTTCCAATAATGGCGCGCAGGCGATCAAGAATAACCAGGTTATAAATATCCGTCATGGCAACGGATAAGGTGCCTTCTTCGCTGTCGAGACTGATTGGAATAATATTAAAACGGACTGAAAGGTCTTTAGGGATTAAGTTTATCGCTTCGTTGTCTGGCACAATACTGGAGAGATCTATACTTTCTCTACCGAGCATGACGCTTAAGGCATCTCGTAACACGCCTTCAGTGACAAATCCCAAAGAAACCAGCGCCTCACCCAGAGGTTTATCAGTTTTTTTCTGCTCTTTTAAGGCAATGCTTACCTGGTCATTTGTTACCAGGCCTTGCGCAATTAGTTCTTCACCTAGTCGTTTCTTTTTGGCTCGTAGTGCAGAGCCTAAATCTGAAATAGATTCCTGTGAAGCCGGACTCATTCGTTATTCTCTTTTAATGTAAATATTCTTTGTGAAACACTTTCTGTAGAAAAGCTTCCACTTGAAGCCTGTTTTAGTTTAAGGCTGAGATTATAAAAATTAAGTGCCTGATCATGTTTATCTAAATGATCAAGGCTAACAGCAAGATTATATGCATAATCAGCATTCTTATTATCTGTAGACCATGCGCTAAAAAATGCTGACTGTGCCTCAGGCCATTTATTATGTGAAGAATATAAAGTGCCTAGTGCAAAATATAAATGCGCAGAATCAGGTTTTTCTTTCAGCATAAACTTAAGCTGGCTTTCATTTAATTGTGGGTCAATATCATTTTTAATGCTGCTCATGCCAGCAATTGCAATACTGTCTTTAGGGTTTAGACGAATCAGGTATTGATATTTTTGACGGGCAAACTCATAGCGTTGTTGTTTTACTGCAATAGCAGAAAGCCCAAGTAAGGCGTCACGATTTTTAGGTTCACGTAGAAGTACCTGATTATATAGTTTATTTGCCTGTTCATAATTTTCATTATGGAAGTGATTGTATGCTTCTAGTATGAGTGTGCTAACAGGATCTTGTTTTTCACTTTGTACAATGTGTATTGGCTTAGATTTTTGAACTGTTTTCCTGGTTATGTTTTTTTTCGGCGCGATAGTCACTTCTGCTATTTTATTGGCTTCAGTAGATACAGGAGTTGTGTCATTTGGCTGCGTTTCAAAATCTCTATTTACGGGAGCTTGATTGTTATTAGCAATAAAAATCTCCTGGCTTGCCGTATCCATTTTTATATAGAAGAATAGTCCGAAACCAATGAGTAAAAGAGAAACTAATATTGCGACAGTAATAGTCTGTTTCAATTGTGCCTGTTTGCTATGTTGATTGGTTTTATTTATAAGTGCCAATAACGCCTGTTCATTTTCAATACTTTTAGTGAAGCTTCTATTCTCGTTGGCTGCAGGGTTTTTTATGTTAGATACGCTTTCATCAATGTTAATGTCTTTATCATCTTCTGTATCATTAGTGTCCGCAATAGTTTCCATTTCGGACTTAGTCGATAAATCAGGAGTTTCTTTATCGGTTGCTTCTAAAGAGTCTGTTTCCAAGTTGTTCTCGATAGATTCACTGATGTTACTAGTGCTAGTTTCTGCGGCTATAACATCACTGCTTGTATATTCATTTTTAGCTATAGTGTCTTTTGTTGGTTTATTTTCAATCGTGTCATCTATGTTCGCTTGAGGAATAGTAGTTTCATTAACGTCAGGAAAGTCATCGCCAGTCGAAGCTTCTTCTGCATCCGAATCTAAATTGAGATCTAGCTCCAAACTTTCATCAGTAATGGTAGATTGATCTACAGATTCATCGGTAACAAGATTTTTTTTCTTATCATCCGCTGCTTTTTTTAATGCATCTAGTAACAGGCTCATACAAATACCGACTAGTTGGAAGATTTTTTCTGAGTGTTGTCAGACGGCGGTTTCGGTAAATATTTTTGAAATTCTGACAAATCATTCGTTAAGCTAGCGTGATTAATGACCATGGGCCGAATAAAAATAATTAACTCAGATTTTTCTCGTTTATCTTCTTCGTATTTAAATAAATTTCCTAATAATGGCACGGTTGATAAAAAAGGCACGCCGCTTGATTTGTCGTTTACGGTGTCTTGCATAAGTCCGCCAATCACCGCAGTGTCACCACTATTAATAGTTAAAATAGATTCAATTTCGCGCACTTGAATAACAGGTACTGACGAAATAACGTTCGCATTTTTGAAGGCAGGGTTTGGATCTTCAATAGAATCGATTACGCGTGAAATAGTAGGGCGAATATTTAGAGTGACGACATTGTGTTCGTTAATGTATGGCGTTACGGCCATTACAAAACCAACAGGTACGGTTTTAATTTCGGTTTCAAATGTTGTTAATGAAGTGGTGTCAGATACAGCGGTATCTACCTGCATTTCAAAGTAAACTAGATTATCTACAACTTTTAAAATGGCGGGTTGATTATTAATTGCCATGACTTTTGGACTGGATAAAACGGTAACGTCGCCGAAGACTTCTAGGGCGCGAAGTGCAACGCTAACATTATCGCCACCAGAGGTATTGCTGAGTGTTAGAGATGAAAAAGGTGAAGACGCCAGATTATTACCGGTGAAATTAGATAAAATATTTAGACTTGAATCAGAATTGTTTGAAACCATCGTCCAGTCCACGCCGGTTTGATAGCTATCACTTAATTTGATTTCCGCAATGGTTGCCTCGATCATTACCTGACGTTTGGAATTGCTTAATACGTGATCAATAAATTTTTGTACTTCCATATGTTTTTTATATGTAGCACGGACAACAATAAGCCCTGCTTCGCGGTTAACAATAACATCACTGTTGTTATCCTGTTTTCCATCAGTTGTTTGAGCGGATGCAGTATTGGTATTTAATATCTTATTAATGTTTCCAGATAATGTACTCCAGAATGTATTGTTAGATTCAATAGTTACTTCGGTTAAAGAACTATTGTTTTCTGAATTATTTCCGCCTTGAGCATCACCGATATCACCCTGGCCAGTTGAGCCAATATTAGTGGCAACTCTAACAACACCCTTGGACTCACGTGAAATATTTACATAGTCAACTTTATAGGTGCTCAAGTATGGCTTGTCAGCTCTTACTCGAAGTGTGTTGTCTTCTAGAGAATAACGAATAGCTACCTGTTGGGCGATTCGATCTAAAATTTGTTCAAGCGTTTGATCTATCGCGTTTAATGTAACAGTGCCTTCTATATCATCATGAATATCTAAATTTATTTTTGCATCACGCGCCATCGAAAATAAAAGGTCTTTAGCTGAAACACCACTAACAACAACGGTATAAGTCTCTAGTTTTGGGCGAAATTCAGGTGGTGGTAATAATGTAGTTTGAGCAACCGTGGCTGGAATATCGGATTGTTTTTCAGTAACCTCTGAAATATGCCCCTCCGAATGCTCGATTGGACGAGTTGGACCACAGGAAACTACGGCTGTACTTAGAGCAAGTGAAAGACTTAAATGTATAAGCTGTTTAAAGCGTAGAAGGATCAAAGCGGTGCCTCATTTGTATGAAGTTTATGTTGTAATTTAGTTTTGCGTATATCGGCTTTTATACCTTTTATTGTGCGCAAATAAGGTGCATTTTGCCTGATTTTGTCTGGCAGTTGTTTTAATTGTTGCGTGGCCAAGCTTCGTTCAGGGTATTCATTGTATAGCACACTGTAAACCATTCTCCCGCGGATTGAGGCCTGATATATAAAAAGCCTGTTTGAGTCGAGTGACTGACTAGCCTGTTGCAGGTAATTATTGACTTCATCCTTGGCCCATAAGTCGAGCAAAATTAACTGGATGGTAAAGTCATCGTCTATAGCTGTTTCTAGCCATTGATGGGTTTTCTCAATACGCTGTTCTATGGATAGCGGAATAGTATTTTCAGGTGCTGATGCCTCAGTAGGGAGTGCTGATTGGGTTAAGCTGGACTCAGAGTCAATTTCCGCATTAGGTACTATAACGGTTGGTTCTGCTATAGCTGGCGTCTCTTTTGTGTAGTGATCAGCTGAAAACAGGCTAGGTAATAGCGTGCCAATCCAGATTGAGGTAATGACTATCGCAATACCGATGGCGGGTTTTATAGCAGGCTGCCATTTGTTTTCCTGGCCAAAGTCGCTGTCTTTTGCGGCAAGGCTAATATGCCGGTTTTCGATATTGTGACCACCATCGGAGAAAGCGGCTAGCAGGGCTTTGTCAGCCAATATATTAATACGGCGAGTTAGGCCATTAGATTTGCGTTCGATATTATTTGCGGTTTTTTGTGAAAATAGATCTGGCCCACGATAGCCAACGGCGCGCATTCTAAAATTTAAATACGCATACACATCTGCGGCAGGGAAAGGCTCAAGATAAAAATTCTGTGTAATACGCTCTTTTAACTGTCGAATTGAAGGTTCGCGTAATTTATCATCGAGCTCTGGTTGACCGAATAAAACCATTTGTAGCAATTTGTTGTCATTGGTTTCCAGATTACTTAAGAGTCGAATTTCTTCGAGAGTCTCGATGGGCATGCTCTGCGCTTCTTCAACAAACACGACTACCTGTTTGTTATGGGCATGCTTATCAAGTAAATAGGTCTGCAGCGTTTGCATTACTTCAAGCTTACTGGATTCAGAGGTGATGTTTAGCTTTAACTCAAATGCGATGACGTGAAGAATATTCTCAGGTGACAGGCTGGGGTTGGCGATATAGACCACTTCAACAGTCTCATCCAGTTCAACCTCTAGCATACGACACAGCATTGTTTTACCTGCACCGACCTCGCCCACTACTTTAATGATGCCTTCACCGGAAAGGATTGCATATTTAAGCGCTTCTAAGGCAGCACCACGCTTGTTACCGGTATAAAACATACTAGTATCGGGTGTAATCTTAAATGGCTGTCGTTGTAGACCAAAATGCTCTAAATACATACGTTACCTGTGTGTTAACTACGGTTACTTCTGTTCATTCTTTTGCATCCGGCTATAAAGAGTGGTTCTATTAATTTGTAATGACTTGGCTACTTTGCTGAGGTTGCCATTATATAACTGCATGGCCTGCTGAATAACAAAGTCTTCTAATTCTTTTAATTTATTATTAAGGTTTAACTCACCATTGGATAGTTGTTGTTGTATCAGCTGGCTACTGAACATTTCCTGTTTCGCATCACCAATAGCATCGGTTTGTAGCTGTTGTTCGAATTCCTCACATAGCTGTTCAGCATTAATTGTTTGCCCAGGAAACTTGGTGCACAGGCGAATTACTATATTGCGTAATTCGCGCACATTGCCCGGGAACTCGTAGGCTGACCAGATCTTCTTGGCTTGATCATCCAGTTGGATAGGACGTAATGATTCGGTGTAAAAATCCATGAAATACTGAAGTAATAATAAGCTGTCACCCTCTCGCTCTCGAACGGCGGGCATTTGAATTTTAAGTATACTGAGGCGGTGGAACAGGTCTGAGCGGAAGTGTCCTTGCGTAACCTCCTGATGTAAAGATTTATTGGTGGCCGCAACTATGCGTGCATTTGACTTTATACACCGTGTTTCTCCGACTCTATAAAATTCTCCGCTCTCTAGTACACGTAGCAGCTTGGCCTGAAGTTCATAGGCCATCTCGCCTATCTCATCAAGAAATAAGGTGCCATCAGCGGCCTCCTCAAAAAAGCCCTTACGTGCTGTATCTGCACCGGTAAATGCGCCTTTGGCATGGCCAAATAGTTGTGCTTCAAGTAGTTCGGGTGCTATAGCAGCACAGTTAATCACGAGGTATGGCTTATTTGATCGATCACTTTGCTGGTGTATAGCCTGAGCAACTAACTCTTTGCCGGTACCTGATTCGCCTTGAATGAGAACAGGGAACATAGCGTTTGTAAATTGAGCAATCTGTTCACGTAAGGCCGCGATAGAGGCGCTTTCACCGATAATCTTAGATGTTTGTTGTGATAGCTGCTGCTTATTTTCCACCTGTTTGAGCATTAGGTGGTGTTTAATACGGGCTTGTAGCAGCGTAGGGTCGGCTGGTTTTGGTATGAAGTCGACAGCCCCCAGGGTTAGAGCATGGTGCATATTTGCCTCGTCGCTCTGGCCTGATAGTACAAGAATTTTTATATGAGAGTCATACGCCAGCAGGTCCTCGATCAGGGCGAAGCCTTCATCCGGTGAATGAGGAAATGGTGGTAATCCCAGGTCGACGAGCGCTAGTTCTGGCTTGTTAGTTAAGCCAGTGAGCAAGGCCTTGGCTTCTGCCCTGGATTCAGCGGTAACAACCTGATATTGCTGACTTAATATAAATCCGAGGCTTTCAGTTATTAAAGGATCGTCATCAATGAGTAATACAGTCGGCTTTTGCATACTTTAATGAGTTTCACCACTAAGCGAATCGCTCATGGCTTAGATCCCTTGTTATAGTTAGCTTATTTTGGATTTTTAGACTTAAATTATAATTTAGTCAATAATTAATATACACTAATTTATGTTCTACATAAACAAACCATATTAACTACTTGAAAATAAAGAAAATTAATGCTCAATATCATCTTATATCAGCCAGAAATACCCCCAAATACGGGAAATATTATTCGTTTATGCGCAAATACTGGAAGCCAGTTGCACTTAATAGAGCCATTAGGATTTGAATTAGACGACAAAAAACTCCGTAGAGCGGGTCTGGATTATGCAGAGTTTACACAGCTTAAGGTCTGGAAAAACTTAGATGTATGCATTCAACACAATGATTTTAATAGAATTTTTGCCTGCTCTACAAAGGGCACGCAAAATTATAGTGAGGTTGAGTATGTAGAAAATGATGCATTTATATTTGGTCCAGAAACCCGTGGCCTGCCAGGCGAATATCTTGCTAGCTTGCCCAGAGAGCAAGTAATTCGTATTCCAATGTTGGCCGAGAGCCGGAGTATGAATTTATCTAATTCCGTCTCCGTTATTGTATATGAGGCCTGGCGCCAATTAGGTTTTTCAGGCGCAAAGTAATAATAGGTCTAAACTTGAAGCAAACAAATAACATTAAAGATGCCTGATAGGGCTTAGAGTGGTCTTTACCTAAATTATGTGGTTGAACAATATCTTACATAAAGTCCGTGGACATAACGCCATCGTTCCTCTGGTGAGTATCGCGTTTATTGGCTTCATGCTGATCATTATTTTCATAGCTATTAATTATGCGCATTTTTTGCAGGGGCTTGAAAAAGTTGCCATTGAAGAAGAGCTGGAAAGTAGAAAAATGCGAATCAATAGCGAGCTAATGGAAATAGCGCGTGCACGCACCCGGATGACAGCCAAAATAATTAATACTGAAGATCCATTTGAGCAGGATGAAATAAATCTTGAGCTCGAGGTGTTTGCAAATAGGTTTGTTAATGCGAGAAATGAATTTACCAAGCTTAAATTAACAGATAAAGAAAAAGAGAGATTAGAAAGGCATAAAAAAATTGTTTCCGTGATTTTGCCCAAACAGAGAGAAGCTGTGATTTTGGCGATGAACGAAAACGAAAGTGATAAAAAGCGAGCTAGTGAAATTCTGTATGAAACAGTATTTCCGGGACAGGAAGAGTTAATAACGTCATTTGGTGAAATGGTTGCGGCCGAACAAGAACGAATTTCTGAGTTAACAATACAATCAAAAAATGCTATGCAGAAGATGATTCAGAAAAATTATAATGTAGCTGCTTTTTCTGTTTTTATAATGACTGTGCTTTCATTTGTAATAATAATACGCATACGACGTATTCAATATGCACTAATTGCATCACACGAGTCATTGGAAAAAACAGTTTTACAACGGACAAAAGAATTATCACGTACTAAGGGGATGTTACAAAGTGTCCTAGATAATATACCTGTACGTGTCTACTGGAAAGATAAAAAAAGCCAATATATAGGAGGTAATAAATTATTTTTACAAGATGCAAAAATTGAAAATAATGATGCACTGATAGGTCGAACAGACGATGATATGCCCTGGAAAGAAGAGGCTGCTTTTTATAAGAACCAGGATGAGCTTGTAGTACAAGAAGGTTCAGTTATATTAAATAGATTAGATAGAAAAGAGAGCGCGTCAGGTAAAATAACATGGCTTGAAAGTAGTCGTTTGCCTTTGCTTGATGAAAACGCCAGATGCATAGGTGTTTTAGGTACTTATCATGATATTACTGAGCGTAAACAAGTTGAAGAAAATCTAAAAAAAGCAATGCAGGAAGCAGAAGCTGCAAATATAGCAAAAAGTGATTTCTTGGCGAATATGAGCCATGAAATTCGTACGCCAATGAATGGTGTCATTGGCTTAAGTTTGCTTGCACTACGTACTGAACTAAATGATATACAGCGTGGATACATTGAGAGTGTGCATCAATCTGCAGAGCATCTACTAACAATAATTAATGATATTTTAGATTTTTCAAAAATTGAAGCAAATCATTTACAGCTTGAAGAAGTTCCGTTTGACCTGAGAGAAATATTTTCCTCTATACAAAGCATGATACGGTTAAAGACCGATGAAAAAGGCCTGAAATTTAAGGTTGATATTAAAAATACACCAGATGTATTACTCGGCGATCCTGTAAGAATAAAGCAAATTTTAATTAACATTATTAACAATGCTGTTAAGTTCACAGATAAGGGAATAGTTTCTGTCGATGTTGATTGCATAGAAAGAACAAAGAAGAAAGTTAGACTTTTATTTTCTATTCGGGACACAGGAATAGGCATTAGTAAAGAACAGTCAAAACTTCTCTTTTCGCCGTTTATTCAGGCGGATTCTTCTACAACAAGAAAGTATGGCGGTACAGGCTTAGGGTTATCTATTTGTAAAAGTTTGACGGATCTAATGCATGGCAAGATAAGTCTTGAAAGTGAAATTGATAAAGGCAGCTGTTTTTTTGTAGAGCTTGTACTAGATATTTGTGAAACTGAAAATAGAGTTAAGGTTCTTTCAGCAGATAAGTTGAGCATGGAAGAGTTGATTAAAATAAGGGATTCAAAAATATTATTAGTAGAAGATAATGCAATCAATCAAGAATTGGTTATAGGTCTTTTAAAAGAACAGGTAACCTCTTTAGATATTGTAGAAAATGGTGAAGAAGCCTTAATGATATTGGATGAAAGAGAATATGATCTGGTGTTAATGGATTGTCAGATGCCAATAATGGATGGTTATGAAGCGACAAGGCGTATTAGAGAGCAAGATAAATTTATTGATCTACCTATAATAGCAATGACAGCTAATGTTATGAAAGAGGATGTTGAAAAAGCACTAAGTGTGGGCATGAATGATCATATAGGTAAGCCGATTGATGTTGATGCTATGTTTTCTCTATTGTCTAAATGGTTAAGCAAATCAAATTATGAAAATAAAAATAATTCCACACCGGTTGTTAAAAATATAGAAACAGACAAGGAAGAAATTAACTGGTCTGATTTTCCTGAGCTGGATGTGCAAAATGCAGTTCGTAGAATTAATAACAACGAAAAATTATATGTTGATGTTCTGAAATCATATGCAGAAACACAAGCAGATTTTGCTGAAGTTTTTTGTCAGGCAGTGGATGAAGGTGATATGGAGTTAGCGGAGAGAATCATACATAGTTTGCGGGGAGCGTCTGCGACGATCGGTGCACTAGAAATATATGAAAGAGCGGATGAAATTGAAATAGCTATTCGTAATGTGGAAGAAATGGATAGTATAAAGTTACGCATTCAGTCTTTGCAGGAATTGCAAAATAGGTTATGTGAAAAAATATTGAGCGCGATTAGCTGATTGTAAAAAGCGGATTGCTAATCTAATTCGGATGTTGCTTCGCGTCCAAGCAAATCATGTACCGCATCGCGTGGTGATTTGCCTTCATATAAAACGAGATAAGTTTGCTCAATAATTGGCATTTCAACATGATATTGCTGTCCTAGTTGCCATGCTTCGCGAGCTGTCTTTACACCTTCAACGGCCTGTCCAATTTGTTCTCTTGCTTGTTCAATTGTGGAACCATCCGCTAAAGCAAGGCCCATGCGCCGGTTGCGTGACTGGTTATCGGTACAGGTCAGGACTAGGTCACCTAATCCTGCCAGTCCCATAAAGGTTTCCGATTGAGCGCCCATCGCCAGACCGAGACGCATGATTTCATTGAGTCCACGTGTGATCAAGGCTGCGCGTGTGTTTGCACCAAAGCCCAGACCATCCGCAATACCTGCTGCTATAGCAAGTACATTCTTAAGAGACCCTCCGAGTTCCACGCCCAGCATATCTTCAGATGTATATACACGGAAATTTCCATAGTGTAAAAAACTGGCTACATCTTTGGCTATGGCGTGACTGCTGGCTGCGACGGTTACCGCAGTCGGTAAGTTTTTGGCGACTTCACCGGCAAAGGTGGGGCCTGAAACAACAGCGGTGTTTTTACATTCAGGGAGTTCTTCTGCAACAACCTGATGAACTAATTTAGCGCTGCCCTCTTCCAGACCTTTGGTCGCCCACACAAAGTGTTGTTCGCGATGAATCCACGAGCTATTTTGCTGCAAAAATCCCCTTACCGCATGACTAGGAATAGCAAGCAAGATGGTATCCGCCTGCTTAAGGGTTTGTTCTAGCTGATCACTGAGCTGTAGATTTACCGGTAATGCAATACCAGGCAGGTACTGCTCATTGCTATGGCTTTGTTGCATAGCCCTAATATGTTCCGGATTAATGTCCCACAGCGTGACGTTATGCCCTGCCCTGGCTACTTGAATAGCAAGGGCAGTTCCCCAGGATCCACCACCAAGGACGGCAATTCGTCTGTTTTTAGATTCAGGCATGAATGGATTTAGTGTGCAGTGTCCGTTGCTGCTTGCGCTTGCTGCTGCTGTTGGTGCTGCATATAAAGCGCATTAAAGTTAACTGGTGAAAGCAGCAGTTGAGGAAAGCCGCCCTTGGTTACCAGGTCAGAAATTGCTTCGCGTGCATAAGGGAATAATGTTTCTGGGCAATACGCACCTAGCATGCCACCCATTTGCTCTGCTTCAAAACCAGCTAACTGAAATAGACCAGCCTGCTTAATTTCGACCAGAAAAGCTGTTTTTTCCTGCTGTTTAGCAGTAACTGTTACAGTAAGGGTAACCTCATGAAGGTCATTTCCGCTGGATTTAACTTCTGTGTTGATCTGTACGTTCATTTCCGGCTTCCATTCGCCTTCTGTGAAAACAGACGGTGCATTGGGTGACTCGAAAGAAACGTCTTTTAGATAAATTTTCTGGATAGAAAACTGCTGCTGATTTTGTTCTTCACTCATTTTAAAAACCTAAATCTATTTTATATTTTGATTAATCCAGGCCAATAGGCTGCTCTGGTCTAGTGCGCCGGAGACTCTGGCTACTTCTTTGCCCGCCGAGAATACCATTAATGTTGGAATGCTGCGAATTTGATATCGGGACGCTAAAGCCTGTTCAGCCTCAGTATCCACTTTCAGAAGACGAGCACGGGGTTCTATTTGTTGTGCAGTTTGCTCAAATATTGGAGCCATCATTTTACAGGGGCCACACCAGTCAGCCCAAAAATCGACAACCAGGGGAATGTCAGCCTTGTACAGCATGCGGTCAAACATTGCCTGTGAAACGGGTAATGCCTTAGCTGTAAATAGAGGCAGGTGACACTTACCGCATTTAGCCTGCGTTGGAGCTTTTGTGTCAGAGACGCGATTTAATGCAGCGCAATGTGGGCAAACCAGTTGCATACTTAACCTGCGGCGATAAGTGAGTCTAACTCACCCTTATCGTCCATTGCTGCCATATCGTCGTAGCCACCCACATGGGTTTCACCAATAAATATTTGTGGAACACTGGTGCGCCCAGATCGTTGTTCCATTTCCTGGCGAATTTCAGCAGCATCGTTAACATTAATCATGTTGAACTCGACATTTTTACTTTTTAGTAGTTGCTTAGCCCAGCCGCAATATGGGCAAAATGGTGCATAGTAAACGGTGATTTCAGCTTGAGACATATTTATACTTCGTAACAGTTATTTTTTAGAAAGGGGTAGATTAGCGCCAGACCAGCTAATTACGCCACCAGCCATGTTGTTGACGTTTTCAAAGCCTTGTTTGCTTAGGGTGCGGCAAGCTGTATTGGAGCGGTTACCTGAGCGACAATAAGCCAGTACTTTTTTGTTCTTAAATTTATCCAGTTCACCGATTCGCTTACTTAGTGAGCCAATTGGGATATGAATAGAATCTCGGATATGCCCAGCACTGTACTCGCTGCTCTCTCGTACATCGAGAACTACCACATCGTCGTCATTCATTAGGCGTACAGCGTCGTTTACACTGAGTTGTGGGATTTTATTAAGCTTAAGGCCGATTTCTGTCTTTAGAATCAGCGTTAAAATTACTAGCAGTGCTGCAACCATAATTAGATTATTGCCAGCAAACTCAATAAGTTGAGCCATTATTTTCTCCGAACTATAAACCATGAAGCCTCCGATCAGAGTATGATCGGAGGCTCGTATTATACTGATTAATGACCCTTTAGAAGGCCATTAATTAAATTTTATTCGCCGTATCCACGCTGCTGAGAGCAGAAAACTTCCTGCATCATGCTAATTAGGCGCAGTGTGCGAGCATCACCAACTCTATAGAATACTCTATTGGCATCTTTGCGAGAGGCGAGTATGCCTTTGTCGCGTAATATAGCTAAGTGCTGTGAAATATTGCTTTGTGAGGTGCCGACATTGTCCACGATATCCTGCACGCTCACTTCCTGATCCTGTAGAGTGCATAATATTTTAAGGCGTAAAGGGTGAGACATCGCCTTTAGTGAACGAGAAGCGCGATCTATATCCTCTTCTCGCGTCATTAATTGAGTTTCTTCTACATTTGCAACCATTATTGTTCCATCCCGCTGAATTTAAGCTCACTTATATTAGTAAACTATCATAAAATGATAGATACTATTTAACTGAAATAATTCATCATATCCAGTGTTTTATTATTTAAAATTGGCTTAGCAGATAATCTGCTGAACCAGTAAACACCAAAAGCGAATAGTATTCAACAATATGTTCAAACATTATTATGTAAAAATACTCCTGTTTACTGTTTTGCTTATGGCTATGCCACTGGCTGTTACGGCAGAATCAGCGGAAGAATATCAAACAAAGCTTGATTCAATCCGAGATAAAATTACAGGCGTATTATCGGCTCTCGGGCAAAATAAAGATAAGCGCGACTCTGTCCGCACAGAGCTGAAAAAATTAGAAATAAAAATTGCAAAAACGTCTAAGGACTTAAGAAAAACACAGAGAAAATATAAAAATTCAGATAAAAAACTGGAAAAAACTCGCTCTGAGCTTAAAAAACTAAAGAAAAATCTGGGGAAACAACGCAAGTTGCTAGCGTCACAAATTCGTTCAGCCTATTCGATGGGGCAGCAGCCGCATTTAAAAATGCTTTTAAATCAACAGGATCCATCTGAAATGGGTCGTGCTATGGTGTATTACACATATCTGAATCAAGCTAGAGGCAAAGAAATAGAGAGCTTTATAGCCAGTATTGAAAAAGAAAAAGCTCTGCAGGCAAAAGTTATTGACGTAAGTAAAGAGTTGAAGGTTTTACTGGCTGAAAAACGTAGCAGTAAAAAGAAATTAGACAGGCATAGAAATAATCGCAAGAACTTACTCGCGAAATTAGAAAAAGACATAGATAACCAGCAGATCACGTTACAGAGTTTAGAGTCCAGTCGAGGTCGTATTGAGGCCTTACTTGAATCATTGGGTGAGCTATTGGCGGATATACCGGCAGCTCCACTTAATCAGAAACCGTTTGGTGATTTAAAGGGTCAACTACCGTGGCCAGTAAAAGGCAAATTGAGGGCAAGTTTTGGTAGTACGCGGAGTCAGGGTGATCTTAAGTGGAATGGTGTGGTGATACGTGCTGATTATGATACGCCAATAAGAGCGGTGAGTAATGGACGTGTGGCCTTCGCGGATTGGCTGCAGGGTTATGGTTTTATCACTATTATTGACCATAATGATGGTTATATGAGCTTGTATGGGTATTCTCAAGAGCTCTATAAGCAAGTTGGGGACTGGGTTGAATCAGGCGAAGTGATTGCTAGTGTTGGTGATAGCGGAGGACAGTCACAATCTGGCTTATATTTTGAGATACGCAAACAGGGCAAACCAATTAACCCTAAAAAATGGTGCTCTAGTCGAGTGCAGCATGTAGCCTTGCGAGATATTTAATGGAAGAACAGGTCATAATAAATTTAATTAACATGAAATTATTTAATGCTTATAGATGTCAGAGCTAATGCTAAGACGCAAAGATGGTCATGGCTGGATATGATTTATGTTTAAACGGGAGTTAACCATGACACGAGCACGGGAAGTATCCGCCGCTTTATTATTTACCATCAGTATTCTAGGTGGACTTGTTACGAATGTGAGTTATGCCGCGTCAACGGATATGGACGAACAGGGAGCTCAATCTGAGCAGGGTTTACCACTTGAACAGTTGCGTAATTTTTCAGATGTTTTTGCGCGCATTAAGTCCGATTACGTAGAGCAGGTTAGTGATAAGGAATTATTAGAAAGTGCCATTCGCGGTATGCTTTCAGGTTTAGATCCGCACTCTACATACCTCAATACTGATGAATACAAAGAGTTGAAAATTGGTACAACCGGACAATTTGGTGGGCTAGGTATTCAGGTGGGCATGGAAAACGGTTATGTAAAAGTCATATCACCCATAGATGATACGCCTGCTTATAAAGCGGGCTTAAAGGCCGGGGATTTGATTATTAATTTAGATGGTAAGCCGGTAAAAGATATGAGCCTGAATGATGCAGTTAAGGTTATGCGCGGTAAACCAGGTTCGAAAATTAAGTTAAGTGTTATGCGTGAAGGTAGTGACAGGCCTATCAATTTTGAACTTAAGCGCGCCATTATAAAAGTTAAAAGTGTTAAGAGTTATTTATTAGAGCCGGGTTTTGGATATGTGCGAATTAGTACATTTCAATCTAAGACAGCAAAGCATTTAAAGAAAGCGATTGAAGGTTTGGTGGAGCAAGGTAAGGCGCCGCTAAATGGATTGATTGTTGATTTAAGAAATAACCCTGGTGGTGTTTTAAATGCGGCGGCAGATGTCTCAGATTTATTTATTGAGAAAGGAAAGCTTGTATATACACAAGGTAGAGTGAGTAATTCATACTTCGAATTTAATGCAAAGTCAGGTGATCTTTTAAATAAAGCGCCTATGGTTGTATTAATTAATGCGGGATCAGCATCGGCATCAGAAATAGTGGCAGGGGCATTACAAGATCATAAAAGAGCAGTGATTATGGGTGAGAAATCCTTTGGCAAAGGATCGGTACAAACCATACAGGAATTGCGTAATGGTGGTGCAGTGAAATTTACCACAGCACGATATTTTACGCCCAATGGACGATCTATTCAGGCTGAAGGTATTGAGCCAGATATCAAAATAAAGGATATGCGGTTAACAGCAGAAATTAATAATGGCATATCAAAAATAAAAGAAGCTGATTTGTCTGGCCACTTAAGTAATCCTGATGACAAAGATGAACAAGGTATTGACGATAAAACCGAAATAGCGACCGAGTTAGAAGATATTGTTAAGAAACTACATAACGATTATAAAATCCATGAGGCATTAAACCTGCTTAAAGGGATGCATATTCTGTCTGCGGCGCAACATACTACTGAAGATAAATAAAATGATGCATGTTTTAGTTCCATTGGCCCAGGGCTGTGAAGAGCTAGAGGCAATTACCATAATTGATTTATTAGTGCGTGCTGGGATAAAAGTAACAACGGCAGGTTTAGATGCATCCCCAGTAGTTGCATCAAGAGGAACAACTATTATTGCAGATACGCAAATACAAAATGTGCAAGACGAACAGTTTGACATGGTTGTTTTGCCCGGCGGTTTGCCTGGAGCAGATCACTTACGAGATAGCGCAATAATACAGGCTATTTTACAACGGCATGCCAATGCAGATAAATATGTTGCTGCAATATGTGCTGCACCTAAAGCATTGGCTCATGCAGGTTTGTTGGAGAACAAGGTGGCGACTAGTTACCCGGGCGTGTTAGAAGAACTGGCTTTAAAAAACACACAGATTAAAAATACAGCCCTAGAAGTAGATGGAAAAATAATTACATCACGTGGACCAGGAACTGCAATGGACTTTTCGCTTAAGTTAATAGAATTATTGGAAGGTGAAGAGAAAAGGAATGAAGTAGAAAAAGCTCTTGTGAGATAAGTTTTAAAAAGCTTGTTAAATTATAATAAGAAAACCTGCCTGCTATTGGTTTTATTCAGGCAGGCCATGTTTCAATTAGTTAATATCATGAAAATAAGCAATGCATTTTTTAATTGATTGAGTTGCGGTGCTATTCAGGTTTACGTATTCAATTCCATGCATCACATACTCGCCCTGTTGTGAAGCCCAAACAACACGCGCGTCTACAGTTAGTGGATTTTGTTTTCCATATTCACTTAAATTATCATGCGGTACGAATATTTGTAATTGAAACACCTCCGTGTCTGATAGTGTTTCGGACAGTCTAAGTTTCATGCCGGTCATGCTGAAATCCATACAGGTACCTCCACTTAGCGTGCCATTTTGAGAGGCCTCAACTCTTAATCGATATCCTACGCGTGGAGCGCGACGAGTTTCATCACCAGCGAAATTTGTAGCAAGTTCTTGTCTATCAAAAGTAAATTCAGATAGCATATGCTGCAAGCTTTCAGTTACATGATAGAGGTCATCTGAAATACCTGCAGTTGTTTCAACCTTGGCATGATTTTCTTTGTTGATTTCAAATAAACGTTGTAGGCTTTGCTGTAAGTCGTCAAGTCGTTGTGTTTGTTCGCCACTTACTGTTGCTATATTTAAATTGCTTCCAGCAGTTTTTGAAATCTCATTCGCCATAGATTCCATAATAGTGCCAATTTCACGAGAGCTATTTTGAGTAGTGGTGGCGCTATCTACTACTATATTCATAGTGTCAGAGACACGCGTTACTTTTTCATATAATTGTTCGATGATGCTACTAATCTTATCAGTTGATTGTGTGGTGCGGTTGGCAAGTGCACGAACCTCATCTGCGACAACAGCAAAGCCACGACCTTGCTCTCCTGCTCTGGCGGCCTCAATGGCCGCATTTAATGCCAGTAGATTTGTTTGTTCGGCAATGTCATGAATGCTTTTAACTACATCGACAATTTCCTTTGCAGAGTCATTCAGTTCAATCATTTGAGCGGCGGCAGTATCCACCTCACGGGACATATGCTCCATAGTCGAGATACTCGTAGAGACATGAGTAATACTTTTTCTGGCCGTATCTTCCGTGTTGTTTGAGATGGTGCTGACATCTACCGCCATTTGATTAACTTCAACAAGGCTGTGCTGTAATTCAGACATTGCCTGCATGACGTCATTGGTACGCTCATGTTCTCGTCCCTCAACCTGAGAGATCTCGTGCGAAATGGCAGAAACCTGAAAAGCAGAGTTAGTCATTTGTTTACTGCTAGCATCGAGATTTTGCATGATTTCATTAAGATGAATTCTCATGGCATTAAAGCGTCTTTCAAGAATGCCTACTTCATCGCCAGAAGTGATCTCAACCTCACGAGTCAAATCGCCATGTTCAACGGAGTCCAGAGCTTCACAAAGTGCGAGTATAGGTTTAACCAGAAAGCCAGACAGAACGCCGATGACTAAAAATAAGATGACAAACTCAACGGAAGATTGCCAGATAGTATCCTGAATATAAATCGTTAGTCGTTGTTCTAATAGTTGAATGACAGCGGGGTCTACATTGTGATCACGGGCAATGTTAATTAGGGTATCTATTTCCCCATATCCAACCCAACGATTGATGATAATAGTTATCATAGTAACGAGGAAAAAACTGAGCTGTAGTTTCCAGCGCATGCTGATGGAGGAAAACTTTTGAAAAAGTGAGTGCATGAAAAAGCCTTAAATTTAATGTCTTAATACTACTCATTTAAAAGAGTATCGTTCTATATTAGATGAAAAATACAGATGTTGATAATGCGGAAACAAATCACTGTTGACGACGCCATTCATATAAAAAGACAGATAATGCGTGGCTAACGTTCATCGAACCATTGGTCCCATACATGGGTAAGTGAATAGCTTTATCACAAGAGTTGAGCAGCTCAGCTCTTATGCCTAAAGATTCATGGCCAACAATGATAGCGTCACAACTAGAAATATTAGTCTCGAAAAGATTGCTGGACTGTGTGGTAATTTCCAGAGCGCAAAGTGTTACGAACTGTTTTTTCTTCTCTATAAAACTATCTAGAGTTAAGTGCTTTATATCAAGATGTTGGTTAGTGCTTCTTGCTAGTTTAGATAGTTTTTTGTTTTTTAGGTCGAGGTCGCTATCCAGTAGCCAAATATTCTGACAACCTGTCGCATCGGCTACACGTAAAATGGAACCAAAGTTTTCCGGGGTCTGTATGCCATCACATACTATAACGGGCCCATTTCTATTATGCTTTGACTGTTGTCGTAAAAAAAGATCCTGACCTCTTATCTGTTCTCCAGTGGACATCTATTTCTCTTCAGTCTCATCGATCTTTTGCCAGCTTTGTAGTTTTCGCCAAAGCGTAGATTTATTAATGCCAAGTAGAGAAGCGGTTTGTTCTTTGTTACCATTGCAGTTGTTAAGTGTTTTTAGAATATAGCGTTTTTCGAGTATATCTAAGGTTGGTGAGTCGGCATCAATGCCATCGCTATTTTTACCTACCAGTAAATTTTGCTCAATATTTAAAGTAGGCCCATCTGCAAGTGCTATGTTACGTTCAATCAGGTTTCGAAGTTCACGAATATTGCCAGGCCAGCTATAGCTTTTTAGTTTTTGCATAGATGTATTATCGAAACCGATAATATCTCGTTGGTAGCGCTCCTTAAACTCGTTTATGAAGTGTTCTATCAATAACTCAAGGTCTTCCTCACGTTCACGTAACGGTGGCATGGTTACTTTTACAACATTAAGACGATGATATAGATCGTGCCTGAATTGTCCGGCAGCAATCATATCCTCGATGTTTCTATTGGTTGCGACTACAAATCGAACATCAATATCAATGGGTATAATACCGCCTACACGAGTTACGGTTTGTGCTTGTACGGCACGCATTAATTTCATTTGCATGCTGTCAGATATATTACAAATTTCGTCGAGAAAAATAGTTCCGCCACTCGCTACTTCTAGCAATCCATGTTTGGTGTGTGTGGCTCCGGTAAATGCGCCCTTTTCATGGCCAAATAGCTCGCTTTCCAATAAAGTGTCGGTGAGGGATCCGCAATCGATGACAATGAATGGTTGGTCGGAAAATTCAGAGTGGTTATGCAGTGCATGGGCGACCAGTTCTTTACCTGTGCCCGACTCCCCTTCAATAATTACATTGCAGCGTATATCCGAAATTTTATCAATGATGTCATATATTTTTGTTAAGGCTGTTGATCTACCAATCATGCCAAATTGATCTTGCTTGTCTTTTACGCTTGGTCGATTAGCTTTTTCTTTTTTACGGGAATCTGATTTCTCAAGAACATCATCTACCTGAGAAAGAAGTTTCTCAACATCGTAAGGCTTTTTAATAAAATCCGTAGCACCCAGACGTAATGCCTTAATGGCATTGTCTTCGGTGGAAAACCCTGTGATCATAATTACAGCAAGTTCAATATCTGTTTGTCTAACAGCTTCTAATAAATCTAGCCCGGACATGCCGGGCATGCTTAAGTCTGTAATCACAAGACTGCTGCCATTTTCGCGAATATCTTTTAAAGCAACTAAGGGGTCTTTATAAACGCTAACACTATAATCCTTGTCGCGCGCAAAACGTCGGAATAAATCACCAGCAGTTGGATCATCGTCAATAAAGTGTATGCGTTTATCTGTCATATTTATTAATTCTATAGTTATGGGTGCACAGCGTTTAATGGTAATTCCATAGTAGCATTTACGCCACCATTTGAATTGTTATTAAGGGTGAGTGATCCATTATGAAATTGCATAATTCCAATGCTAATGGATAAACCCAGACCACTACCCTCGCCCACATTTTTTGTTGTAAAAAATGGGTCAAATATTTTGTCTTTATTTTCCTGCTTAATGCCTGAGCCCTGATCTTCAATAACAATATTGAAATAATCCGTATCTGTGGATGTGCTTACATTAATTGAGTCGCCTGACTTGCTCGCCTGTATTGCATTCATTAATAAGTTAACTAGCACTTGCTGTAATTGATTGCGATCACCATTTACAAGTAAATTTGGTGTGTCCTGCAGTATTATTTCAACATTATATTTGTGCGCCTGAGAATGAGTTAATAACAAGGTGTCTTTAAGCCAGGTATGTAAGTCGAACTCGGTGTATTCGGGCGGTACCTGCCGAGCAAAATTTAATATACCTTTAACAATTTTTCCTGCGCGTTTTGCTTCTTCACGTAAGCCTTGTATGTCCTCTTGTAGTTCTTTTTTGTTGTCAGGTAAATCACGTTCAATTAAAGCAGCGTAAGATAAAATATTATTTAGCGGGTTGTTTATTTCATGGCCAATACCTGCAGCCATCTCACCAATACTGGCTAATTTAGCATTTTGTAGCATCATCTTTTGAGCGCTATCGCGCTCCTGCTCTGTTTTTTCAAGCGTATCTACTAAATAATGAAAAGAATGATCCAGTTGCTTTAATTCATCAGCACCTTTTGATGTATGTTCGGAGAATTTTGATTCACCATCAGCATAGCGTTTTAAAATACCCGCAAAGTGTGTGATGGGTTGTGCAATATTTCGTGCCCCAATATTGGCAAGTAATAAACTAATAAATAGAGCAAGGCCAGCAAAGGCTAACAGACCGAAACGGATACGCTGGAAAGGAGCTGCTATTTCATTATTGTCTAGATGTAATACGATTATCCAGCTAACTAGCTGGTTACTGTATGGCTGGAACTCTCTAAAATAATAGCGTTTGTTTGTTTCGTTGTGGGTATATGTACCAAAGCGTTCCTTCTCAATGGTCTGCCAAATATCCTGAGTTGTATGTTTGTTAAATTTTGTATCGGGGGTGAGTAACTGAGAAAATTTTATATTGAGTTCATCGCTATATAACAACATGCCATGACGCTGCGGTGAGTCTGGGTTAAGTTCTGCAATGGTGATTTTAATATTGTTGGTGCGTGGTAAAGACTCTAGGATATGATCGAATTGATCGCCCACCGCTCGTGCCGTGAGAAAACCAATAATCTCTTTGTTTCCTACAGAAATGGGCACGATGGCATTCATTAGTGAGAGCTCGTGGCCACTCACAAAGTCTCGTTTACTTAAAGGTAGGTTGCCGTATACCAATTTATGCGGTGGTAGTTGCCACATCCAGCTTAAAAAACCGGCGTCTACTAACTCTTCTTCGGCCAGTGGCAAATCGGCTATGCCTTCAAAATCGGCAGGAATTTGTTTGCCAAAGCGAACCTTTATTAAGGCATGCCCATCAATATCCAATACTCGAACGGTATCCAGGCCAGGTACAGAGTGTTGAAAGCCGGCTAAAAAATCATTGAGTCTTTCAGTTTCCTCGAAATAATTGATGTGAAGGTCACCCAGTGCAGCGGTGCGTAATATGGGGGCAAATTGTTTCATTGCCGGTGAGTTGGCCAAAGAAAGTATAACTTCGCGCTCGTAACTCAGGCGAAACTCTAGCTCTTTGGCGATATTTTCCATATTGAGATATATGTCATTATCAACGTTTTTTCGGTATAGCTGCTCGCTATACGCAGTGATGCCCAAAATTAAAGCCGTGAGAGGCAGGATAGTGGCAAAAGAAACCCAAAGAAAAATGCTGCTTTTTAGACGCATAAAGTAAGATAATGTGCACTTTGTAAATTTGACACCAGAGTATAGCAATGGCTTGGATACGAATCAGTGCATTATTTATAATGATGCTATTTATTACAGGTATAACCGCCTGCGGTAAAACGGGCCCCTTGTATTTACCAGATGAGCCAGTGCAGCAAAAAGACAAATAACCTCCCGATCAACTTTACCGATTAGTTTTATTATATGGATTACTTCGAATATAGAGATAACCAGCTATTTGCTGAAGATGTGAACTTGAGTGATATCGCCAGACAACATGGTACGCCAACATATGTGTACTCAAGGGCGACGTTTGAGCGCCATTGGCAGGCCTTTGATAATGCCTTTGGCTCACAGCGACACTTAATTTGTTATGCCGTTAAGGCCAACTCTAATATTGCTATTTTGAATGTGCTGGCACGTTTAGGCTCGGGTTTTGACATTGTGTCTATTGGTGAGCTTGAGCGTGTGCTGAAGGCTGGCGGTGAAGCGGGTAATATCGTTTTTTCCGGGGTGGGTAAAAAACCTGCTGAAATACGTCGGGCATTGGAAGTAGGTATACGCTGCTTTAATGTGGAATCACAGGCCGAGTTACTGGTAATTGATGAAATTGCCGGTGAAATGGGCAAGGTTGCGCCGATCTCACTCAGGGTAAACCCCAATGTTGATGCGCAAACGCACCCATATATATCCACGGGCTTAAAAGAGAACAAGTTTGGTATTGCACATGACCAGGCGCTACAGGTATACCAGCAGGCAGATTCATTGAGTAATATTGCTGTGCACGGCATTGATTGCCACATTGGCTCACAGTTAACCCAAATTACTCCCTTTGTAGATGCGCTTAAGCGTGTGCTCGAGCTGGTTGATAAGTTGAAGGCGCACGGTATTGAGTTACAGCACCTCGACTTAGGTGGTGGACTGGGTATTCGCTATCAAGATGAGACGCCACCTGAGCCTGCAGAGCAAATAGCTGCCCTACTTGCTGAATTGGGCGATAGAGATGTGGAAATTTTGATTGAGCCGGGCCGTGCGATCGCGGGTAATGCGGGAGTTTTACTCACAGAAGTCCTTTACCTTAAGCATACAGACGAGAAGAACTTTGCGATTATTGATGCTGCAATGAATGACTTGATGCGCCCTGCTCTTTATGGCGCATGGCAGGAAATCGTTGCATTAGAGCCAAAGTCCGGCGATAGGAAAACCTATGATCTGGTTGGGCCTGTGTGTGAGACCGGTGATTTTTTAGGTAAGGATCGACAGCTGAATCTAGCCGCCGGCGACTATCTAGCGGTAAAGTCTGCAGGTGCCTACGGCTTTACCATGAGTTCTAACTACAATACTCGGCCAAGAGCGGCGGAAATTATGGTAGATGGCGCTAATGTTCATGTGATTCGGCAGCGTGAAAGCCTGGAGCAGTTGCTTGAGGGTGAGTCTATATTGCCTGAGTAGTTTTTATCGATGTTGTAAATTCTTGTTATGGTGGTGTCAAACTGACATGACAAGAGTTTTGACATGAACTGTCATGTCAGTTTCTTCTTTATCCGGCCTGTTCTTGCTTGGTCTTTTCGCTAAGTCTTTGATTTTCCATTACTCCGCCCTGCTTTACTGCTTGGCATAATGTCTGCTATATATATCTAGTGATAATGGAGTACGCGATACATCGTCTGTTTTCGATTACTCATTTGTCATATAAATCCTGCTAAATATGCATGAGCTAATGGCAAATCATATTTTGGAATTATCTGGAGAAATTTGAATGAAACCACTGTTAAGGCTGGTTATCGCGTTGATGTTTATTTGGGGCTATGCAGTACAGGCCGTAGAGCAAGTAGAACAGCAGGCTGATAATCAGCAAAGTGAAATGACAGATCAAGATTCACAGGGTGAGAAAAAATCTTCTGCAGGCGGAGATGAATCGCCCAAAGAGGAAGAAGAGCCTGAGTGTGAATAAATAATAAAAACAAACCATCGGAGTCTATAAATGAAAATTAAGTCCTTACTATCTTCAGCAGTCATTGTATTAAGTATGTCAGCAGGTGCTGCAAATGCAAATGATGTGAAAGTAAAAATTACGCCTAGCCTGGCTAGTGTAGATGTTATGCATAATGGTAAAAAAGTAACGATTATGCGTAATCAAAATAACAAGAATAAAGTGAAAGATGCGTTTGCAACAACCTCACGCAACTGTCCCCCATTCTGCATAAACCCAATGAAGCTGGCACCGGGTGTTGATACGCTGGGTGAATTAGAAATACTGGATTATTTGAAAAAAGTGTCAGCAGGCGATACTTCTATTCTGGTTATTGATTCGCGCACGCCAGATTGGGTTAAACGTGGCACAATTCCAGGTTCAGTTAATATTCCCTGGACAAAATTAAGCATTAAAAAAGGGGCTGATCCATTATCAATCGCAGAGATCGTGACTGAAAGATTTAATGGTCGTGAATTAGATGATGATAGCTTCGACTACAAAAATGCAAAAACACTGGTTATGTTCTGTAATGGTATGTGGTGTGGTCAATCACCTAATAACATTCGTACCTTGTTAAAAATGGGTTATCCTGCAAATAAAATTAAATGGTACAGAGGCGGTATGCAAAACTGGGAAAACTTAGGTTTTACAACAGTAAAATAAGAATACCATTTAGTAAAAAAGCCACTGTACGCTTAGCTTACAGTGGCTTTTTTTTGCCAGTAAATTAATGGCTTGGAGATTGTTCAGAAGAATTTTAGCTATTTTGCCGTAAGTGACGATATATTGTGCGTTCACTAACGCCCAATAATTGTGCCGCCTCTAAACGATGGCCGTTGCATTGCTCTAAAGCGTCCAGAATATCGGCTCGTGTTAGGCGGCTGCTTTTTGATCGGCGAGTTACGCTGGGGCCGGGTTCATTAAATTCGGTAGTTGTATGGCTGTTATCTTCAAATACTATTAGCTCGGGAGTTATTGGTGAACTGGCGGCGAGGATGATGGCGCGTTCAATTATATTCCTCAGTTCACGGATATTGCCAGGGTAGTCGTAGCTTAGTAGTTCCTGTATGACTTCGGGTGATAAAGGGAGCTGTGCCTCGCCATCTTCTAATTGAGTCAGAAAGGATTCGGCCAACTGGGGAATGTCACCTTTACGTTCACGTAGTGGAGGAAGGTTTACAGGAAAGGCTGATAGTCGATAATACAAATCTTCACGTAAGGTTTTTTCTTTGAGCATTTTTTGCGGCTCACGGTGCGTAGCTGCGATAATACGCACATCTACTTTGATATATTGGTTGCCGCCCAGGCGTCGAATAGTGCCTGTTTCAAGTGCACGTAAGAGTTTGGTTTGTAGTTGGAGTGACAATTCGCCAATCTCATCAATAAACAGGGTACCTTTGTCAGCGGCCTCAAACAGGCCAATTTTACGTTTGTCAGCACCAGTGAATGCTCCTTTCTCATGGCCAAATAATTCACTTTCAATAAGGCTTTCACCCAGTACGCCGCAATCCATGACAACAAAATTCTGTTTGGCACGGTTTGAATTCTGGTGAATGTAGCGCGCGGCGCAATCCTTGCCTACGCCAGATTCACCTAGTAGTAGCACGGTGGAAGAGGTGGGAGCAACGCGATACAAGATACTCATGATACGCAGTGCTGCTTTGGATCTACCTAGTAGGATTTGTTCGTTATCTGGCTCTTTTGCGATTGGCTGTATGGTTTCTGCCATATAAAGCACATTGCCATCATCGTCAAAAATAGGTGAGGCAGATAGCTGCACGTGCTCCTCTTTGTCGCAATTGCAATGGATGTGCATAACCGAGGTGGGTTTGCCTGTGTTGACGACTTCTTCAAGAGGGCAGCGCTCGCCGTTCTGGCTACAAGGTCGGTCAATCCCATGGGATACTTCATAGCAGTGTTTACCAACAATGTCCTGAGGATTGGTCTTATAGTGATCGCAATATTTCTGGTTGGCAGCAACAATCTGAAATTGTTTATCAATAATAACAAATGGCTCAGGAAATAAGCCAATAATAGCTTCACAGCTAGGTTTTAAGGGTGCTACAGGCATTATAAGTGTCCATATGTCATGTCATTTAATGACAATATGATCTGACAGTGTGTAAATGTCAAAGGAGTGGGCTGCAATATATCCCTTTTATTTATACTGATTTAATGAAATTTGCTAGATACACTTTGTATTTCAAGGTGTTATGCTATCTGTCATGCAAATTTCATTTACTAAAATGCACGGTTTGGGCAATGACTTTATTGTTATTGATGGCATTAATCAGCGTGTGAATTTAACAACTGAGCAAGTCCGCTTTTTAGCGGATAGGCGATTTGGTGTGGGTTGCGATCAACTGTTGCTAGTGGAAAAGCCACAGGGTAATGAGGCCGAATTTCGATATCGTATCTACAATGCGGACGGTGGAGAAGTGCAGCAATGTGGTAACGGCGCCCGCTGTTTTGCACGCTTTGTTGTAGAACAGGGCTTAACAACTAGTCAGGAAATACCCGTAGAAACAGCGGGAGGGCTGATAATTCTGGCTTTAGAGTCAGATGGGCAGGTCACTGTAAATATGGGTGTGCCGAATCTAGCGCCCGATAGCCTGCCTTTTGTAGCTGAAAAACAGGCGCTTACCTATGGCTTAAAAACCAGTGCAGGTGAGATCCAAATTGCAGCGCTGTCTATGGGCAATCCACATGCAGTTTTGATTGTCGATGATGTTGATATTGCTGATGTAGAAACGCTGGGGCCTGAAATAGAGGGGCACCAACGCTTCCCGGAAAGGGTAAACGTAGGCTTTATGCAGATTGTCTCTGCAGACCATATTCGCTTACGTGTATACGAGCGCGGGGCGGCTGAAACACTCGCTTGTGGTACAGGAGCATGTGCTGCGGTCGCGGCCGGACGTTTGCAGGACAGGCTGGCAGAAAGCGTAAAAGTGAGTTTACCCGGCGGCGAGCTTGTTATACGCTGGCGTGGACCAAATGAACCCTTATTTATGACTGGGCCCGCAACGCGGGTTTTTGAAGGAAGTATAACGCTGTGACAAAACAGGCCAATAACCCGGCAGAAACATCAGAAGACGTAACCTTAGCGGAAGAATCGCAGGTAGTAGATTACCTTATTAGCAACCCCGATTTCTTTATAGAACATGCGACACTATTGAACGACCTTAAACTTCAGCATGAGTCAGGTAAGGCGATTTCATTAATTGAACGTCAGGTTTCGGTATTGCGTGAAAAGAACAAGTACTTTGAAGCCAAACTTAATGAAATGGTTGATGCAGTGCATGATAACCAGCGATTGCATGTGAGTATGCAGCGTTTAGCAATAAACCTGTTTGCAGCGGATAGCCTGGATGATGTATTAGGTATCGTGGATGATGAGCTCAGGCACAAACTGGGTACCGACTTCGTCGCATTTCGATTAGCGACTAATGAGTCTCAATCAACTGCAGAGCCTCATCGTTCGAGTCATGTAGCGCAGGATGATGCGATCTTACAAGATTTTGCTGACTCTATTGAGAACAAGAAAATTCAATGTGGACGGCTCAGTGATGAGCAGTTAGCTGCATTGTTTGAGGATGATGCAGGCGAGGTCAGTTCGGCGGCAGTTATTCCTGTTTCAGATGCGGGAATTCGTGGGGTTATTGCCTTGGGTAGTCATGATGAGCAGCGCTATCATCCGGGAATGGGTACCGACTTTCTTAGCAGTCTGGCAGATTTAATTAGTGCCGCCTTAATCTCTCAGTTACCTAAATGATCTAAATGGAAAACCTATCAGATGCTAATCAGCCGGTATTTGCCACTGACTTAGCGCAGTTTTATCAGTTTCTGCAGTCTGAAAAGCAATTCTCTCAACACACGGTTAAAGGCTATCAGCGTGATATAGCGCGCTTTATGGTCTTTTGCGACAGTCAGTCGATTGTCCGCTGGAATGATGTCGATGAACAACATATTCGTCAATTTGTAAGTCAGGTGCACCGGCAGGGGCTCGGTGGGAAAAGTATCCAGCGTTTATTAAGTGCGTTACGGCGATTATTCCGCTATCTACAGTCCAACCGTCTTATGAGGAATAACCCTGCAGCCCATGTGCAGGCTCCAAAGTCTGAGAATAAGCTCCCTGATGTGATGCATCACCAGCAAATTGATCAGCTCCTGTTAACTGACAGTGATGAACCATTGGTTGTTAGAGATCATGCGATACTGGAGTTGCTATATGGGTGTGGACTTCGTTTAGCTGAGCTGATTTCGCTAAATGTATATGACATCAACTGGCAGTCTAATTATCTGGCTGTGCTGGGTAAGGGGCGTAAAGAACGACACTGCCCATTTGGCAAGCAGGCGAATAAAATGCTTAAAAAGTGGATTAAATGCCGCGATTTGTTGGCAAAAGAAGGCGAAAAAGCAGTTTTTGTTAATAATAGGGGTGTGCGATTGAGTGCTGCGGGTATTCGCTCCAGGATTCGTAAACTATCGCTGGAGAAGGGGATTAATCAGCGAGTCTATCCGCATTTAATGCGCCATTCATTTGCCTCTCATATGCTCGAGGCCTCTCAAGATCTGCGCGCAGTGCAGGAGTTGTTGGGACATGCGCACTTAAAAACAACGCAAATATATACCCATCTGGATTTTCAGCAGCTGGCTAAAACCTATGATGCAGCGCATCCAAGAGCGCATAAATCAGTGCAAAAGAAGAAATAATACGACCTTATTGTGTTAGAGCCTTATTTTAGACGTAATATTTTCAATGATAAGCGCTTAATTTGTCGCTGAAGCGACTTGAAAATTCACGACTTAGCCTCATTTAATCTCTCTTGTTAAAAGAATTTAGCATTTAAAAATGCGAGCAGACTGGAGAGATAATTTTGCAAACCACATTACATGGCACCACCATACTCTCGGTGAGACGTAATAATGAAGTGGTCATTGGCGGTGACGGCCAGGTAAGCCTGGGCAATACGGTAATGAAGGGTAATGCCATTAAGGTACGCCGATTATATAAAGACAAGGTATTAGTTGGCTTTGCCGGAGCAACAGCGGATGCCTTTACCCTGTTCGAACGATTTGAAGGTCAGCTGGAAAAGCACAATGGGCAGCTGGTTCGTTCCGCGGTAGAAATGGCTAAAGACTGGCGTACAGATCGTATGCTGCGCAAGCTGGAGGCAATGATGATTGTCGCGAATGAAGAAGCTTCGCTTATTATCTCCGGTACAGGTGATGTTATTGATACAAAAGACGATTTGCTGGCCATTGGTTCAGGTGGTGCGTATGCTCAATCGGCCGCTAGAGCGCTGTTTGATAATACAGAGCTATCTGCACGTGATGTAGTAGAAAAGAGCCTGAACATTGCCGGCGATATCTGTGTCTTTACCAACCAGAACCTCACCATCGAAGAAATTAAATACTAGTAGTTATTGCACATCACTTTAAGTGCTGTGCGGCGAATAGATTAAGCGGGATGAATTATGTCTGAAATGACACCTCGAGAAATAGTACAAGAGCTAGATAAACACATAGTTGGCCAGAATGAGGCCAAGCGTGCAGTGGCTATCGCGCTGCGTAATCGCTGGCGCAGGCAGCAGGTAAGTGAGGATCTGCGAAATGAAATTACGCCAAAAAATATTTTAATGATCGGGCCTACCGGCGTTGGTAAGACGGAGATTGCGCGGCGTCTTGCCAAGTTGGCGAATGCACCCTTTATAAAAGTTGAAGCCACCAAATTCACCGAAGTGGGCTATGTTGGTCGCGAAGTTGATAGCATAATTCGCGATCTTGTCGACATGTCGGTAAAGATGACACGTGAACATGAAGTCGAGAAAGTGCGTCATAGGGCAGAGACATCGGCAGAAGAGCGTATTTTAGATGCGCTATTACCACCAGCTAGAAATAGCTTTGGTGAGCCTGAAGTTGCAGAAACTTCGACGCGAGAAAAATTCCGTGAAAAATTACTGCGCGGAGATTTAGACGATAAGGAAATCGAAATTGAAGTGAAGCAGGATGCTATTGGTGTAGAAATTATGGCACCGCCCGGTATGGAAGAGATGACTAATCAGTTGCAGGGCATGTTTCAGAACATGGGCAGCGAAAAAACAAAGCAGAGAAAATTACGCATAGAAGATGCGCGTAAAATTCTGGTGGAAGAAGAAGCGGCCAAAATGGTCAATGAAGATGAGCTAAAGCTGACGGCTGTGCAAAACGCCGAGCAGAACGGTATCGTGTTTATTGATGAGATAGATAAGGTTGCTAAAAGCGGCCAGACATCAGGTGCAGATGTGTCCAGAGAAGGTGTGCAGCGTGATTTGTTGCCACTGGTAGAGGGCTGCACTGTTAGCACCAAATATGGAATGGTGAAAACGGACCATATCCTGTTTATCACGTCTGGCGCATTTCACGTATCAAAACCATCCGATTTGATTCCAGAATTACAGGGTCGATTACCCATTCGAGTTGAGCTGAATGCACTGACAACAGATGACTTTAAGCGAATTTTGACAGAGCCAGATGCGTCACTAGCTGAGCAATATAAAGCCTTGTTGAAGACAGAGGGCTTCACGGTTGACTTTACGGAGTCTGGTATACAACAAATTGCACAGGTTGCTCATGAAGTGAATCAGCGGACAGAAAATATTGGTGCACGTCGTTTGCACACCATTATGGAGCGTCTGTTAGAGGGTGTTTCTTATGAAGCATCTGATAAATCTGGTGAGTCATTATCGGTGGATGATAAATTTGTAGATGAGCAACTGAGTGAACTGGTGCAGGATGAAGACCTGAGTCGTTACATTCTTTAGGGCTAAGTTCAAAGCAATTTCATGTAGAATAAGCGCGGCCTGTTACATCCCCCCCCAAACAGGCTGCTTGAAGATTATGTTTCGGAGTAAAATTATGTCAGGACCAAAACCAACAAATATCAACCTGCATCAGAAATCACGTATTTTGGCAGTTGATTTCGATGATGGAAAACAGTTTAAATATACAACAGAGTTCCTGCGTGTATATTCACCATCTGCTGAAGTGGCGGGTCATGGGCCAGGTCAGGAGACATTGCAAATAGGTAAATCAGGTGTGAATATCAAAGCGGTTGAACCGGTTGGTATGTACGCGGTTAAGTTAATATTTGATGACAATCATGATACAGGTTTGTACACATGGCAGTATCTATATGACCTTGGCGCAGACTATGAAGCTAAATGGCAGAATTATTTACAGCGTTTGAAAGATGCTGGTCATAAGCATGCGGAATTAAATTAATAAAAGTTATGAGCGGTAACGCTAACTAGATGTGAGCTATAAACATGAGTGATGATCAAACCCATTTTGGTTTTCAACAGGTACCGGTCGGTGAGAAAGCAAAGCGCGTAGCAGATGTTTTTCACTCGGTTGCTGATAACTACGACATTATGAATGATGTAATGTCATTGGGTGTTCACCGTATCTGGAAGCGTTTCACATTGAGCCAAACAGGTTTAAAAGCGGGACAAAAAGTTCTAGACCTGGCTGGCGGTACCGGCGACCTCGCAATGAAAATGGCGGGTATGGTTGGTCCATCCGGACAGGTTGTATTATCCGATATTAATGGCTCCATGCTGCGTCGTGGACGTGAACGGCTGACTGATAACGGCATTGCTGGAAATATTGAATATGTTCAGGCAAATGCTGAGTGTCTGCCATTTCCAGATAATACATTTGACTGCATCACCATTGCTTTTGGTTTAAGAAATGTAACCGATAAAGACAAAGCTCTGCGCTCTATGCATCGTATTTTGAAACCGGGTGGACGTCTACTGGTATTAGAATTCTCAAAGCCAGTGACTCCGGGTTTAGCGCCTGTATATGATATTTATTCATTTAAATTATTACCGCTTATGGGTAAGTTGATTGCTAAAGATGCAGAAAGCTATCAATATTTGGCAGAGTCTATTCGCATGCATCCAGATCAGGAAACACTAAAAGGCATGATGGATGATGCCGGTTTTAGTAAAACTAAATATCATAATCTCACGGGTGGTATTGTGGCGCTGCATAAAGGCTTTAAAGTTTAAGCGATGACTATAAAGTTAAAGCAAAATCATGAAAATTGTTTTTATTCTAAATAAATCTAAAGGCGCGTAATGGATTTTGCTCAAGTGTTTAGCGCCGCGATAGAAACATCACTGAATCGCTACCTCCAATTAGATCCCGAAGCACTTCCACGTTTTAGTGCATTAGAGGGAAAAATCATTGCACTAAAAATACGCGGAATTAATCAGGAATTATTTTTATTTCCCTCTTCTGATGGTTTTATGGTGCTTGCTGATTTTGATGAGACAGCAGATGTAAGCATTAGCGGAACCCCTATAGCATTAGCAAAACTAGGCCTGGCAGATGATCCGCGCGATCAGTTATTTAACGGTGAAATAGAAATAACAGGCGATGTTCGTTTGGCTAATCAGTTTAGTCGTTTGTTTTCTCAGCTGAATATTGACTGGGAAGAATTGCTTGCACAAAGAGTTGGAGATATTGCATCTCATAAAATGGGTAATTTGTTTCGTGATATGGGGCAGTGGGTTAAACGCAGTACAAAATCAGTCAATCTGGATGCAGGGGAGTACTTGCAGGAAGAAGTGCATTTAAGTCCAGCAAATGCAGAGCTAAGAAGTTTTATCACAAAGGTTGATGAGGTGCGTGAGGCGACTGATAGACTTGCGGCGAAAATAAATAAATTCGACAAGAACAATTATGATTAAACCAGCCCAAATATTTAGATTACTGTACATAAACTATGTGCTGGCGCGACATGGTCTTGATGATATTATTTTTGCTATTCACTTGTTCAGGCCTTTTCGTTTTTTAATCTATGTAATGCCATGGAACTGGTTTGCACGAGAACGGGCACCAAGGGGTCAGCGAGTACGAGCAGCATTAGAAGACTTGGGTCCGATTTTTATCAAGTTTGGCCAGATGCTTTCCACGCGTAAAGATTTGCTCCCTGAAGAAATTGCAGAAGAGCTGGTGTCCTTACAGGATAATGTTCCACCATTTGATGGAGCTAAAGCGCGACAAATTATTGAACAGGCATATGGGCAAAGTATTAATGAACTGTTTGATGATTTTGACAGTACTCCACTGGCATCAGCATCTATCGCACAGGTTCATACTGCAAAATTAAAAGACGGTAAAGAAATTGTTGTAAAGGTTCTACGCCCAAATGTGTTGCCTATTATAAAGCGAGATATTGCAATTTTAAAAATAATTGCAAAATTAGCAGAGCGTTATTCAAAAGATGCACGACGTCTACGTGCCATAGAAATTGTTGAAGATTATGAAAAGACAATTTTAGATGAATTAGATTTAATGCGTGAAGCAGCAAATGCGAGTCAGCTTCGACGTAATTTCGAACAGAGTAAAGAGTTATATATACCGGAAGTATATTGGGATTATACGCGCCGTAATGTGATGGTGATGGAGCGGATTCACGGTGTATCAATGGCTGATATTAAACAAATGAAGTCTAGTGGCGTAAATATGCAGCGCCTATCAGAATTAGGTGTTGAGATATTTTTTACTCAGGTGTTTACGCATAATTTCTTTCATGCAGATATGCATCCTGGAAATTTGTTTGTAGATACAACTGATATTGAACAGCCTAAATATATTGCCGTAGATTTCGGTATTGTAGGAACTTTAAGTCCAGATGATCAGCGTTATCTTGCTGAAAACTTCCTTGCTTTTTTTAAGCGTGATTACAATCGAGTAGCACAATTACATGTAGATTCCGGCTGGGTGCCAGAGGGTACACGTGTTGATGAATTTGAATCAGCTATACGTAGTGTGTGTGAGCCGATATTTGAAAGACCATTAAAAGATATATCCTTCGGACAACTGTTATTAAGGTTATTTCAAACCGCACGCCGATTTGATATGGAAGTTCAGCCGCAATTAGTTTTATTGCAAAAAACCTTATTGAATATTGAAGGTCTGGGACGACAAATTTATCCAGATTTGGATTTATGGAAAACGGCAAAACCATTTCTAGAAAAGTGGATGAATGAACAGGTTGGTATGAGTGCGCTATTAAAAGGCTTTAAGAAAAACTTGCCCTTCATTGCTGAAAAAATGCCAGATATGCCAGAATTAATATTTGATGCAATAAAAACTATTTCCAGTGGAGATGGCCGTCAGCAACAAATTAGAGAGATGAATGACTTTAAGAAAAAGATGGAAAGAAAACAGCATCAACTTTCCTATACCATTCTGGGCGGCTGCTCATTTATTGCATCTACTATCGTTCTAACGAAGCCAGCGGTAGGTCAATTGCTGGTACTACAAGTGCCAATGTTAAGTTGGCTGTTTGCGATTGCTGGTTCGTGGCTTGTCTGGTTAGGCCTTAAAAAATAAATTTTTAGTGGTGTTTTTGATAGAAGAGAGTGACCATATTGATTGTTATCATCTAAAAAGGACCAGCTCTTCATAGTAAGTGCTGGTCCTTTTTTTAATAGATTTATTCTTTTTTCATAAACTCTTCATATCTCAACTGTTCGCTGGGCTGAAATACTTTTTCATAATTGCTCATATTGCTTTCGAGCATGCGTTTAAATTCCCCGCTAAAAAATTCGATACCCTTTTCTCTCTTACCCTGAAAATCCTCCAGGTTTCGCGCACTAGATGCAGCGACATATGCGCTAAAGCGAGACGCAGCATATAGAAAAGCAGTATTTACGATGTTTTTGTCCTGAACCTCGGCGTGTTCATTTGCTATATTGATAAATGAATCGGCTAAGTCACGAAGTAATTTATCCTGATCTTGATTAGACATAAAAGGTGCCTGAGTAAGTGAGATTTAATGATAATTATACCAGTTGGAATAATTTTATGGCATTTTCTGCGGTGATTCTAGCGACTTCTTTATCAGTAGTATTATGAAGCTGTGCGATATTTTTAATTACCTCGGTTATAAGCGAGGGCTCATTACGCAGTGATGATGCATTAGACATGGGTTGGTCGGGCGAGTCTGTTTCGACCAGTAAGTTATTAAGGGGTAATGATTTGACTACATTGCGAAGTCGAGTAGATTTTTCATAGGTTATTGGGCCACCAAAACTTAAATAGAAATTTAGATCTATTAGTTTAATTGCCTGTTCGTAGCTGCCTGAGTAACTATGAATCATGCCGGTTAGACTGGGCCGTTTTTTTATAGCATTGATAACGGCCTCAGTTGATTTCCTGGCATGAACTACAACAGGTATATTAAAGTCGACTGCAATATCCAGTTGTTCTTCAAAGTAAAAATTTTGTTTTTCTGGTTCTAGGTTTTTCAAATAAAAATCCAGGCCGCATTCACCGATGGCTACGGGTTTATTGGTTTCTATATAACGCCTTAATTTATCTAGGTCTGACTCTGTATGTTGATCAATAAAATAAGGGTGTAGACCATAGCAAGGGTAAAGCTGAGGATAGGTTTCGCACAAAGATTTAATGTCGCACCACGTTTTTTGCATAACGCCAGGAATGATTATTTTCTTTACATCGGACTGATTTGCGCGTTCTATTACCTTTTTTCGATCAGAGTCAAAGACTTTGAAGTCAAGATGGCAGTGGCTGTCAATAATCATAGTAACTGAATTACTCGGGTTAAATAAACAGTGTTAGTACACCGGTGAAACCGTACAGCATGCTCTTGTGAATTTCGCCGCTGGCAAAAAAACCAGCTAGTGGAAATTCACCCAATACCGAATGAATTAAACGAACCTCTTCAGAGTTAGAGCCAAACTGTTCGCGACCACGGCCCAAACAAGAAATATAAATACCGCCTTTTATGGGAGAGCTTAATCGAGATTTAAGTTGTAGTAACATGCGCTGCATATCTAGCAGTGCAGAATTTCCATCCCGACGACAAAAAATCACTTCCTGATCATTCTCTACATAGTCTGAAATAGCTACGATTTTATTATCTGTATCAACACCAAAGAGTTGCCGTATGGTGTAATCATCAGTATCAGAGTGTTTATTTACAAGGCCGGCAAAAATGTAATTAGAGGCCTGTTCCCAGTCTCGAGCAATAACTTCACCTGTATCATTGATTAATACATCTAGAGCAGGTTTATGATCTAGTGTAAGCAGAAGGTTTTTGTCACTTTCAGTTACCCGGTGTTTTGGGCCGATAGGTGTGCAACCCTGAGTGAGGTTGCTTAGTATAGTGACGTCCTGTGAAAACAAAACACCACTTACACCGCCATGCATTGTATGATTTGCAAATTGAATATTCTTGTCACGTGATGAGGTGACGCCACCAATTAAAAATGAGTTTGGTATTTCGGAGCCTAATAAGTGTATTAGAGATTGAGCGTCAGGATTTTGTGGATCTGCATGTATTAGTCCTGTGTTAAAGTCATTGTCCTTACACCACTCTAAAAGCTTACCTGAAAGCTGTTGAATATTTTCCTCGAAGTTAGGCAGAATATGAAAATCTGATTCATTGAAATCGGCGAGCATTAATACGATGGCTGGCTTTTCATAATATTCTTGCTGGCTGGCGATCAGGCTTATGCCTGTGCTGCCCACCCAATTATTGATGCCGGTAGATTGTTTCAGTTTATTGAGAATATATTCTGCTTCGTCGGCTAATAGATCACTGATGTATATAAAGCCTAAAGTCGCTTCTGGTGGAATGTTGCCCAACTGATGTAAACAGTCGTTGATTAGTTCATCGGCTGTTTTTTCTGAGCTATGTGCTAAGAGGAATTTATTCATCGTTTAAGTGTAGTTTAATTTAAGCACTTAAAGTGCAATGTTATTGTGCAAAAAAAGAGCCAGCATGTAGCCGGCTCTTTCAAATACTAACTTCACATTAAAGCTATTATTTTTTAGACTTTTGAATCATGTCGTGGATGATTGGCGTTAGGATGATTTCCATCGCTAAGCCCATTTTTCCACCTGGTACAACAATCGTGTTACGACGAGACATAAATGAATCGCTGATCATGTTTAACAGATATGGGAAGTCAATGCCAAATTTAGTAGGATCTTTAAAGCGGATAACAATAAAGCTTTCATCTGGCGTTGGAATATCACGTGCGATGAATGGGTTAGAGGTATCAACTGTAGAAACACGCTGGAAGTTAATATCTGTTTGCGAGAATTGTGGCGTAATGTAATTTACGTAATCTGGCATACGGCGTTGAATAGTATCAACGATAACTTCTGCAGAATAACCGCGCTCAGCGTTATCACGGTGAATTTTCTGTATCCACTCAAGGTTAACGATTGGAACAACACCGATACCTAAATCAACATGCTGTGCAATGTCATGGTTTTCAGTTTTAGCAAGACCGTGTAGGCCTTCATAGAACATTAAGTCAGAACCTGACTCAATATCTTCCCATGGTGTGAACTGGCCAGGTGTTTTATCAATGCCTAGACGTGCATTGTGCTCAACAGCTTCTGGTTCAGAGTGTAAGTAGTAACGCTTTTTACCCGTGCCATTTTTTCCATATGATTCAAATAATTCAGCTAGCTTGCCAAATTCATTGGCATTTTCACCAAAGTGGCTGAAAAAACGGTTTCCAGCAGCTTCATGCTTTTCCATTTCTACTTTCATTGCAGCGCGATCAAAGGCGTGAAAACTGTCGCCTTCGACAACAACAGGTGTGATGCTTTCACGGAAGAAGATATGTTCGAATGCTTTCTTTACAGTAGATGTGCCCGCACCAGATGAACCGGTAACCGCGACAACAGGATGTTTCTGGGACATTGAAGTCTCCTTAAATCATTGATATTTAAAAGTTTAAACCTGTAGCGATTCTGCAGCTGGCAGGTGTTTGAATTCTGTTGGCCCGAAAAATTTACTGGATAATTATTAATCCACACCATCATATTGGGCAAGTAGCCGCCCATTTTAGCGATTTTTGCTCTGTGGTGCGAATTTTATTAATGAGATAGTTAATAAAGGGTGTTGAAGTGCACTAATCTTCTCTGCGCTTTGTGATAATGGCAGGGTTACAAGAATATTAAAACAGGCTGGAATTAACCCACATATGCGTTGCAATGCTCGCCGCATAGCCAGGCATTATAACGGCTGTCCATTTTAAGTGTCCAAAGAAGGTGTACTTACCACGGGTCTGCCCCATTAATGCTACACCTGATGTTAGAGTAACGAGTAGCCATTGTCCGAGTGACATATCCGGCATCGTGGTCAATACCGCAAATATCACCGGAATGTTGTCTACGATTGAGGATAATGCCCCGACAAGATATTGGCTAGGGGTGGCTTCATTTCAGGGCTTAGGCTTAGTGCCTGTCCCCATTCGTTATACATTTATTTCTGTTTCGTGCGTGAATCCGCGGGTCGAGTATATAAGGCAATTAGAGCCCATAAATGCCTGCCGCCAAAACGACGGGTTTGGACTTGCGTAGATGGATGAATTCCTCAGCCATGACTAATAGTAGGATGCAATAAATATTGCTAATGCAGCACATCCTACCCAGTGCCGGGTAAGGTCTATCCAGACTTCTGATGTTGCAGCGGCGTAACTAAGAGACGGAAATAAGCCAAATAAAAAAATCAGAAAGGTAGGTGTGCGATTTATGGTTGCCCCCAAAATTTATATTTATGTGTAAGCGCTGCAAGTATTTGAAAGCGCCTCGCTTAGAGGACTTAAGCAAGTATATGCACAAAATATGTGGTTTTTCAGTGATTTATCGAGAGAACCTTTGCTGCAAGGTTGACGTGTCTGAGTTCAACAACGATCGTCAGGGCCGCAAACGCCTTGTCATCTGGGAGATTGGTGTACTACATTTAGGTATATGAAGTATTTGAATTCATTTGAAAATTTGCCATAAAACGGGCAATATCCAGCGTCCGTAACATTACTCTCAGTTTTTTAAGAAAAAGCAACTTTATAGGCAAATAATCTCGACCGAGAATATTTGCTGATGATTAATGTTGAGAATTATAATTGAGGCACTCAGTGTCTTAATTAATTAAGTATAAGAACAACGGGCTATAATCTGTATTAGAAGCTTGTTAGGCGCATTGCCTGTGGCTTTGCTTACTAAGTAACATCTTAGCGACCCTATTCAGCTCGTGCCGAATTTTAGAATAAACATTTTTATAATTGGAGATTTATATGGCAGCACTTGCCGACGAAGAAAACAGCGTAAAAATGCCTGCGAAGTTTTCGACTAAACAAATAGTGGCTGCGGCTGTGTTTTTAGCGATGGCACTGGTTCTGGCTAGTGTCGTGCCAAGTATTGAGATTGCATGGGTAACAGGCATATTAATGTTAACAATTTACCTGTTTGCATTTGAAGTGGTAGGTGTGGACGTGGCAGCAGCAACGGTAATGGTTCTGCTGGGTTTGTCCTCTTTGCTTGCGCCATACATGGGGCTGCAAGAAGGTCTGGTTGATACCAATCACCTGTTTGATGGGTTTTCATCGAATGCAGTAATGTCGATTATTGCGGTAATGATTATTGGTGCCGGTTTAGATAAAACAGGATTGATGACAAAAGTAGCCGGTTTTATTTTGAAAGTAGGTGGTACTTCAGAAAAACGTATTATTCCTATTATTTCATCGACAGTAGGTGTTATTTCATCGTTTATGCAAAATGTCGGTGCGGCAGCTTTGTTCTTACCTGTGGTTGCACGTATTTCTGCACGATCTGGTTTACCAATGTCTCGTTTATTAATGCCTATGGGTTTTTGCGCAATATTGGGCGGCACGGTAACCATGGTGGGTTCAAGCCCATTAATTTTATTAAATGATTTAATTTTGGC
>Ga0316204_10002197_pt1 | contig 45939 bp, 38 predicted proteins | sample 6monrhotite_MG_2_FD_205661 | JGI IMG/M metagenome (GOLD analysis project Ga0316204, IMG submission 205661) | Microbial mat bacterial communities from mineral coupon in-situ incubated in ocean water Damariscotta River, Maine, United States -... | ecosystem: Environmental > Aquatic > Marine >... | reverse complement strand
GCTCATGCCTAGCGCGGTGACAAGGCTCGCGGCTGTGAGAATTGTCACACGGCGGAATTTTCTTTGCAGATCGCGCTCGATTAAGGCGTCGAGCCCAATATCCAATAGCCCGGCCACAAGCTTTAAGGTGCCGCGCCTGCGGCCGTCGCCCTGGGGGCGAAAATCTGCCGCTAGTGGTTCTGCCGGGGTTTTGGTCAGCTGAAGATTTTTGCCAAGCTTAAACCTAAGCGCGGGCGGAAAACACTCCAGGTCCGGTTTTCCGTGGTCAGAGGCAAAGGGCTCACCCGACAGGATCACGGACAGGATACGGCGTTCGCCGGTAAGCTTTTTAAATTCAATGATTTCGCGGTTTACCCAACGCGATGCCGCAGCGGCGGGCGAACACAGCACAATCATATATTCTGAATGCGCGAGCGCGCGCTTCACCTCTGCTGTTAAAGACTCGGCGGCCGCAAGCTCTTCACGGTCCCGAAACAGTTTCCCTATTCGGCGCGGAACCGGTGGTGCACCAGTGCTGCGGCCTGCTGGTTTACCCACCAGCCGCCTGGGCACGCGGTACGCCTCAAGCCGCTTCAGCAGCCGGTTGCCCGCAACCTTGTCGCTGTGGCTGTAACTAATAAACGCTTTATACTGGTAGGGTTCAGTCATGCGGCGGCCTCCCCAAGAGCGCACATTCACTCAATAATACCCATTATACGATAGCAATAAAACAAGTTTTAATTGTAAATTGGTGTTTTTCACGCCTTCGCACAGCAATGTGGCGCACCCATTAGGAGAAGAAACAATTTATCACTTCGCATATCGGGGAGGCGATTTGGCGATAATTACCGCCATTTCTATACCGTTACCAACAACCACGATGTGGAGGGAGAAACCGGCACTAGGGAAATCGGCACAAATCGCTGCAACATTTGCTGTTCATTGATTTAATTGGGAAGGAATGGTGCACCCGTCGCGATTCGAACGCGAGACCTCTGCCTTCGGAGTATAGAAAGGGGGGAGGGGGGAGCACTATTTTAAAATCCAATGAAAACACCTAAGTCTATGTAAACTAACGTTTTTATCGCCATTCATCAGCTTAGAGTTTTAATCATAACATATCAAAACCTGCACTTTTTTGGGGTATTATGATGTTAAAGTGAGTTATTTTGAGTACTTAATGATCGTTTCCATCTGCTTTAAGTACCCATGGAAGTTCAAAGTTAATTGCCTGAATTAATCTCTGTTTTGTGTTTTCCTAACTATATTCACTTATCATCTGTTTCCGCCCATAATGCACTCTTCGCTCATTCCTAGTCCCTTTGGAAGGGAAAGAACCAATTTCAAAGAGACGAGATTGCCACAAAACCGCATTCGGAAAATTAGAATGGCTTCTCTCTTAAGATTATAAGGAGGGCTACAAGACTGCCGCCCCCTTATTCACATATACAAGAGATCAAAATACAAAGTCGTCAAGGCCCACACTTGCAGAACTCACACCCAGCAGGGTGATTGTATCTGCCGCTTGAGACCCAATGACAGTATCAGTACCGGCACGCCAATCGATCGCAGTGATGCCAACAAGCGTCGTTTGGCTAAAATCGAGACTATTGTGCGAATTAGGGTCATCGCCAGCAATGGTAACACCGCTTTATACTTCGACTGGACACAAGTACCGGTTGGGCTGCTACGCCAGCCAAAGCCAAACCAAGCCCACAAATACTTACCAACTCATTGATTTAATTGGGGAGAAATCGTGCACCCGTCGCGTTTCGACAGCGAAATCTCTGTCTTCGGAGCAAAGAGGTGAACCAGGGGGAGCACAATTTTTAATGGATACTGTTAACCTTTATCTTTTTCCAACAGAGATAGCCTCTCTTCCACCTTTCTTAGCCGAATTTCAACGTAGTCTGCCTCTGAATAGTCCATAGCCTTTGACGCCTGATCCAGCTTCAGCCACAGCACCGCCCAGAAGCCCTTTTTAATTTCGTCATTTGTCATAAACAATCCTCTGCTTGATACTCTGGCCCTATGATAAAGGGCATTCCTTTAAATTAGTCGGTCCGTGTTCCTCAAATAACCCTCTGTTTTTGCTCCTTATTGGTCCCAAAATGGACCGCTGCTCTATAAATACGGCAAAAATTCAGGTCCTACTGAGTTTCAAAATCAAAAACTGACTTTCATTGCGGCCGATACGTTCGAGGCTTTTTGAAATTGGCCGAAAAAGGTTTCGTCGGTGCGTCCGTAAAAGAAGTTGAAGCCGCTTTCCAGTTTCACAGCGTCATTGATTTTGTATGATAATTTTAAGCGCAGGTGACCGTCGTTACCGGACGGAGAATAAAAATTAAAAAGGGAAAACGTGAACGTTTGTTGCCAAAGCTGCTTTGTGATGCGCTGGGTTATGACATGGTGGGTTCGTTGCTCTGAGGCTCCTGTCGACAAAGCACTTGAACGCAGTTTACGCTCGAAGTTATATTGAAAAGCAATCGTTAGGTCGCCTCCTAAATCACGTTCGTAGCCTGCTAGAAAGCGAACTTCGTCGTTCCGGTTAAACGGTGCCATGGATGAGCGATCCTGGCCGTCGTAATAGCCAATCTCTGCGCTTCCTATGCCGCCCCAAATTGCGGACCGCACACTGCTGCCGTAAACTTTCAGCCTTGGAAAGGTGCCAACACCAAGGCTAATATCCGAACCGCCGGGGCTTTTCCAGTAACCATCATAATAGTAAGCTGCCACTTCTACAGAGGCAAACGTGCCGAAAAGCCGGAGCGACAGCTCATCTTTTTCAAGCCACCCTTCCGGCTTTATGGTGGTAACCACGTCAGGGCGCCCATTTAGGTCCCCTGTTTTTGGGTCAAAGTAAGAGATACGGCTGCCGTTGACAAACCTGTCTGTCACAAACTCCGGCACATATACTACGTCTAAGCTTAGCCTATCAAAATAGAATGACGCCTTCATGGCTTGCGTTGGAGCCTTCAGATACTCATCATCGCGGCCTAACAAAAATGCGCGCCAGTCTTTTGGGAACAGGTCGTTGATAAACAGCAGGTCTCCAGTACCCCAGGTAAGCACCTGTCGCCCCAGTTTTACATCCATAAAATCCAAAGGGCTGAATTCTATTGTTGCCTGCCGAAGGTCAAAAATATGCGCGTCGCCGTCAAAACCAAATTCATGCTGGTCGGAAACTGCGTCAAAATAAACATCTGCTGTAAGGTTCAGCGTAGCGGCGCCAAGTTCTCGTTCAGCCTCAAACTGAAACCGTGTTTCAGCAAGGGAAAACGGTTTCTGGAACTGGTCTCCTTGAAGGCGAACGGCTACCCGTGTTTCCGTGAAACCCGACATGTCGATTTGAGCTGTGAAATCGCGCCACCAATCCTTACCCTCGGCCATATGACTACTAGGGAGATCGCCATCTGAAAGGGCAAACGTTGGCGGCGCGAAACCAGCGATAAGAATAAAAATACAGAGCCAGCGCAGCATTGGATTATTTCAGATACTTTCGCGGCAGCTTTCGCAGAAAACGCTCTGTGTATATGTTTTTAGGCAGCCCAACAGCGTACACAACATCAGAATAGTGCAACTCCGTGCGCCCGCCCGTGATTTTATTTTCCATAATCGCATCTACTACAGTTGGAAAACCGCCAATAACTTCAACCGTTACAGCCGTATAAACCCGGTGGAGGTTTCCTGCCTTATCTCGGTATTCTGTTTTCATTGGCAAATAGGTGGATTTATCAACCCAATTTTTATAGCTGCTAAACTCCACGTCGCCAGCACGTTTTGGCTTGCTTTCTACGACAAAAAAATCACCGTCTTCACTGAGAAGTGTATGAGTGTCTTCTTCAGTCTCACGACCAGACACATCTTCATAAAAGAAATTGGAACCTACAAAGCTGGTACGCCCGTCACTGGCCGAAATACGCTTCACCAAATCAAGCGCGGGCAGATAAAGCCAGCGGTCGTCGTCCCGACCGATATTTTTCCAGGCCATGAATACCAGTTTTTTAACGTCTGCCGGCTTGCTAAAATACACATAGTATTTTTGCTCTCCGTCAGCATCACCGAAATTCCTGCGCAACAGTGTCAGCTGGCGTTTGCGTATGCGACCTTGCTTGTCGATAATACGCATATCAACGCGGGCTTTTTGGTCTGGCCCCTGATAAAAAACGGTATGATTGGCCTTTGCAACAATTTCTGCAACGTCTGGCGCTTCTGCCACTGCCATTTGGGCTGGCAGAAGCAGGGCCGCAAGCCCGAGGCCGAAAATGAGGACGGCAGTTTTCATCGTTCCTGCTCCACCACCTGATCTGTGTTTTGAGGCAGCGCCGTATTACCGGCAAAAAGCCACTTTTCAAGCAACTTCATGAGGGCTGGCAATATGGTCAGTGTCGCAAACCCAGCGAATACAAGGATGCTGGAAATAGAGACACCTACTGTTTGGTATGGCACCAGCGGTGCCAGCAAAAGAGGGAGAAATCCCGCTCCGACCACAACAACATTGCGTGTAATAGCTCTGGCTGGTTCTCCAAAAACAGCTGATATGGTATCCTTCCACGAGCCGTGTACGGGTTGAAGGTTTCTTGCTCTAGTTAAAAAGTGAATTGCATAATCAATCGACAGGCCCAGGCTCAAAGCCGACAATATTGCGATGGATGCATTATAGTCAAAACCAAACAACCCAACTACGCCGTACAGAACCGCAACCGAAAATGTTAGTGGCACCATGGCAAGCAAGCCCCATAGAATGGACCTGTATAAAAACATCATCATTAACGCGACGACGATAAAGCTGCTGAGCAGAGCCTTGGCCATGCCAACCACCATCTGATCCTGCCATGTCACGTTTACATAGGTTAATCCAAACCAGTCCGTTTTAAGTGAAACGGGCGCTGGGTTATCGTTGAAATATTGCTCCACACGGTCTTCCAGCACGCTCATTTCCTGATTGTCCCCAGTCTTTAGCTGAAGCCAGATATTCGCATTTTCGTAGTCGGGCGTTACATAGTGCCACAAGTCATCAGGGCGGTGGCTATTCTGGAAGGTGATCAATGTCTGGGCGACACCGGCGGCGGTGTCTGGCAAACGGTATTCAGTTTCATTTCCAAGAAACAGTTCCCTGTGTACGGTCTTGATAATTTCTACTACAGAGTTGCTTTTCCCAACCAAGCCGGTTTCGGCCATATAGCTTTGCAGACCTGCGATATAGGTAAGTACTGCCGGATCTTTAAACACCTGAAGTTCTGCCCGCCGTTCGTCGATATAGTCAAGCGCAGCGTTCCATGCTGTGACCGAAGCGTTATCTGCCTTTTCCACTTGGCTTTCAGCTGTAAGTGTAAGGTGGTCCAACAGTTCTGATGGTGAACCGGCAGAACTGCCTGCGCCTAGTGCAATAGCAGCAAGGGACTGTATTTGCGGTAGATCATGGGTAGTAAATTTGTCACTCAACGTTTTTGCAAAACCCGGAAGTGAATTGTCGTTGTTATCAACCGATAGCGCCAAGTATGCCATATAGGAACCGGCGAACATTTCGTTTAACACTTTGTCTGATTTGCGTAATTGATGTTCTTCAGCAAACCATTTTACCGGATTATCGTTTGGTACAATCTTGCTGATGCCATAACCGGAGACCGCAGCAATTCCGGCGACAAAAACCAATATAAATATGGCGTTTTTATATGCGCCCGCGCCAAAGGACTTAAGAGCCTTCGCCAATTTTGATTGGTGCATAGTGGCGATACCACCTTCTCGTTTCATACCAAAGTTTTCGAACTTTTTCTCTGGCATCAAAGCGATATAAGCGGGGACGATGGTTATCGTTAGCAGCCACGCCACCAAAACACCGATAGCAACAAAAGTACCAAACAGTTGAATAGGCGGAAGCGGCGTAAAGTTAAGCGAGGCAAAACCAACGGCCGTTGTCAGCGACGTAAAGAGCATAGGCTTTGACAGCTCGCGCATGACGTGCCTGATCGTTTCTTTCCGGTCTTTGTACAGTGGGTATCTATCATAAAAATCAGACAGAATATGAATGGCGTCCAAAACGGCAACTGGCATGATAAATATAGGGATCATTGAAGACATTATATGGACTGAGTTGCCGGAAATAATCAGCAGGCCCATCGTCACGGTAGTTGAAATCATGGCAACAATCATAGGCGCTGCAATCAGCGTAAGATTACGGAAAAAATACCACATGAGAGCAAAAATCAAACCCATCGCCAACGGCGACGAAATGGCCATTTGAATGAACATTTCTACAGCAAATTGGTCCTGTGCAATTGGTAGGCCGCTGATGTGAAACGCGTCGCCACTGTCATAAGTAGCTATTCGCTCTTCCAACATTTGAACCACTTGATAGCTCACGCTTTTTGAGGTCAGTGGGAAATATAGCGCTATACCTTTTCCGTCATCAGATACCACGGAACCATTCAACAGTGGTTGGCTACGAGCCCGCGCCCGAACCTCCAGCGCTTCCGCCTGGGTTTTTGGAGGCCCCTCCATCAGCCAATCAAACCGTACCGCGCCGAGGCCCTCCTGTTCGATATTGTCTATGACAGAGGGTGCAATGATATCAATTGGCACAATGCCTTGTGTTACGCCGTCGTCATCAAGCCATTGAAGATTTTCGGCAAACTTTGTGAGGTCATGGATGTTGCTCAAGGTCTCTGTATTAAAAACACCTTCCTCGTGTCCTTCGTTTACTACACCCACCACAACAAGATCATAGAGCGTGAACTGTTTTTTCTTTTGGTGATGAACTATGCGCACCGGGTCATCGGCAAACAGCATATTTTCCGGATCGGCGTCGATCGAAAACGGGTTTAATACCTGTGCGACACTGCTCGACAAGGTAGGGGCCAATACAAGGCCAACAATAAGCATGGCAGCAGCAACAGCCATCCAGATGGTGAATTTGGGGGCTCTTAGAGCCATGTCGGTGAACTGTTTCATCACATAACCTTCAAATAGGCGGCATGCTGGATTACCGCTCATGCACAATTTTTTACCGGTTGGCCCGTTCCGTTTGTCTTCATCAGCGATAGAAGAATTAGACCGTGCCTATACGCCGCGCCGTCAGCAAACAGGGCAACTGGCGCGAAGTTTCTTAATATAATTGGTCTTTTATTGATCTAAAACTCTTAAGAAATGACAATGTGTGGTCTATTTTTAAACCATGGATATGAAACACATCAATTGGGATGATTTGAGATTGTTCCTCGCTGTGGCCCGGCAGACATCAATTCGCCAAGCTGCCATTGCGCTAAATGTAAGCCACTCGACGGTGCTACGCCGAATTAACACTTTTGAAAAAACACTTGGTACAAGGCTGTTCGAACGCCAGGCTAATGGGTATTTTATGACCGCTGCAGGCGAGGGCATGCTGGAATCTGCAACAAAAATTGAAGCAGAGATGACCACCGTAAATGACAAAGCTGCGGGTTATGAACGTGCTTCAAGTAGCAAAATCAGAATTACGCTGCCAGGCATTTTTTGCTCCCATCTTTTGATGCCGGAATTCGCCAAATTTCAGCGCGAAAACCCTGAAGTGATATTGGAAATAATTCCCGGATACGCGATGGCAAATTTGGCAAAGCGCGAAGCCGATGTAGCCATCAGAGTTTCCAATGATCCACCAAATGACCTTGTTGGTCGCCATGTACTGGATATGGGTCGAGCAACATATGTTCGCAAAGATCTAGTAGAAAAATACGGTACAGAGTGCCCAGATAAAGTTGGCTGGATCAGTTGGAGTGACCACCCATCCGCACAATTATGGAAAGAAGAAAGCGATTATCCAGATGCTGCGACAAGTCTGGTCACGTCTGACCCAATTTCGGCACTCACCGCGGTGAAGGCTGGTATGGGAATGTCACTATTACCCTGCTTCGTAGGCGACAAGGAAGGCGAACTTTGCAGAATGCCGCCAAGTTCACTGCATTGGTGCACCAGCGTCTGGGTTTTAACACACGAAGATTTGAGAAATACTGCCCGTATCCAAAATTTCACGGCTTTCATATCCGACGCTATCCGGCAAAAGCGGGACCTGATTGAAGGTAAACATCTGAGGTGATGCCTGCCGATGGCTTGATCGGCTCTACCCATAGGCAGAGGATCTTTCTTGATAGACCCTGGAAAGGCACTTAAACTGCTTGTTCAGATCGAACATTCTTGTAATTCGGTCAAAATTTATTTGAGGTTTACAGGATATGCCCTGGGAAAAAAGCTTTAACCGAAATGATGCATTAACAAAGGCCATGATGGTATTTTGGCGCCTGGGTTACAACAATACCGCCATTGGTGACCTTGTTACAGAAACAGGTGCAAGCCGGTACGGCCTGTATGACGAATTCGGTGATAAAGAAGGCTTGTTTTTAGAATCACTTGATCAATATTTGGAAACCATAGTCAGACCCCGGCTAGGTAAGCTGTTATTGTCAACTGCCACACGCAAAGACCTGAAAAACTATTTTCAAAGTCTTGCGGCGACCCCTAACAAAGCCTTTCGGGGACAAGGGTGCATGATGTGCATGACAGCTGTGAGTGTAGCACGGCACAATGACGCAGCGGCATTGAAGGTTAAGCAATATATGGACCTGTTACATGAGTGCTTCATGCGCGCAATTTCGCAAGAACGTAACATACCGAAAGAAACCGCGAGTGATCAGGCACACTTCCTCGTTGGCCTTGTGCAAGGCGGCGCCGTTTTGAGCCAAGCGGGCGCTACGGGTAAAGTCAAAGCGGCTTATTATGAAGTTGGGCTAACTGCAATAAATTAACTTCAAAAGAAAGATAATTTAAAAAAATTTCGATTGTTCAGAATTTAAATTCTGATAAATTGGCAAGCAAGATTTTTACAATATCAATTATCGAGCCTCTGGAGAATTAGCGATGAATGCGCCTGTAGCACCCCCGCCAGCAAAACCTATATATAAACAACTTTTGTCAGAGGATTTCCCCTATCCATATAAATACATCGAGGTGGACGGCGCGAAAATGCATTATGTTGATGAAGGCGAAGGAGATCCAATTCTGTTTCTGCACGGCAACCCAACTTCTATGTATCTGTGGCGTAATATTATGCCTTTTGTGGAAGATAAGGGAAGAATAGTCGCAGTGGATCTGGTCGGGTTTGGGAAGTCAGACAAACCAAAAATCGACTATACGTTTCAAGACCACGCTAGCTATATCGATGGTTTCATTGAAGCCCTAGGGTTAAAGAATATTACGTTGGTGCTACACGACTGGGGGTCGGCGCTCGGTTTTCATCACGCCGCTAGGCATTCCGCTAATATAAAAGCGATCGCCTTTATGGAAGCGATGGTGCCTCCAGGAATACCATTTGCAAGCTATGAAGCCATGGGGCGTATTGAGCCCATTTTCCGAAAATTGCGCGACCCTGAGACCGGCCCGGAGATGCTGGTTGAACAAAATTTCTTCATTGAACGCATGTTGCCAGGGTCTGTCATGCGAGACCTAACAGCGGCTGAAAAGGACGCATACCGGGCACCGTTTTTAAACCCGGCAGACAGGCACCCTATCCTAATGTGGCCAAATGAAATTCCTATTGGAGGCGAACCCAAGCGCAATGAAGACGCTATGAAAGCCTATGGGGAATGGATGCTGGAAACAGAAACTCCTTTCTTGCTACTTTATGTATCACCGGGTTCGCTGATACCCCTCAGCGCTGCAGAATGGCTTACAGAAAATCTGAAGAACATTGAGAGTGTCTTTGTGGGTGGAGGCCTGCATTATATTCAGGAAGATCAGCCTGAGTTCATTGGTCGTGCCATCAACGATTGGCTTCGCAGGCTCTGAAGTTTCGATACATTCTAAACTCTTTAAAGAGGCCGGAGATGCTCAGTGTATCTTCGGCCTCTTTTTTTATCGGCATTCTCAATTGGCTAATGTCATTTCACGGGCAGCCTGGCGCAGAAGGTAAGATGAAGGCCGGTATTTAGCCTCGCCAGTAGTTTCCGCTAGGTTTCTAAGGGTCTGCGAAATGGATTTAATACCAACTCTCTTCGCCCATTCCAGTGGCCCGTCGGGATAGTTCACGCCGTAAATCATTGCCGTATCAATGTCAGAGGGTGAAGCAACCTTGTCGCGGGCGGCATCGGCAGCAACATTGCTAAGGGATGCAATAGTCCGCATTACCAACATGCCCGGATGATCATCAATCAACACGGCAGCTTTTCCGAGGTTTTGGAAAAACCCAACTGCCATGAGAATGTCTTCAGCGCTTGCCTGGTCCGCCGGGGCCAAAAACACATGCTTAGATTTGCTATAATCGGCCGCATAATCAAAAAGAACAACAGGCCGACCAAGGGCGGCCGAACGCGCCGTTGCTGTTTGACCATCTGTCAGTGCCAGAAAAATTTCACCGCACACAATCACGCCTTCTTGTAAGCTCTCATCAATAGTAAATGCACAGTCATTAAGCTCCAACAAAGTCACTAACGATTCCGCAGCACCGAGCGCTGCGCTAACTATAATGTTGGATGGCTCAAGGCCTGTTTCGCTTGCAAATGGAACGCACTCGTCCTGGCTATAAATCAAATGCCCGGTTTTGCGGCCAAGTTTCCCCGCCGCAACAAGTTCTTCTTGCAAAAGCGAGGGAGCAAACCGCACCTGATGGGAATAGGCCTCAAAAATAGAACGGCTTACCGCACTGTTAACATCTTGCCCTATCAGATCTGTCAATTCCAAAGGCCCCATCCTGAAACCACCGCCAGATTTCAGCGCACAGTCTATAACCTGAGGCGGTGCCGCACCCTCTTCCAGGGCGCGAAAGGCCTCATAATAGTAGGGCCGAGCAACCCTGTTGACGATAAAACCGGGGGTAGATTTAGTGTTCACGGGTTTTTTTCCCCAGCGAATAGCTGTTTCAAAAACTGTTTCTGTCACCTTGGCAGATGTCTGCAGACCACTCACAACTTCAACCAGCTTCATCACAGGCGCAGGATTAAAAAAATGCATGCCCACAACACGCCCGGAATTTTTCAAATCTGCAGCGAGTTCGGTAATTGAAAAGGAAGATGTGTTTGTCGCCAAAATTGCTGTATCGGCTACAATGTCTTCAAGCGCGGCAAATAGTTTTTTCTTAATACCCAAATCTTCAATAATTGCTTCAATTACCAGATCGGCAGATGCAAGGCTGGCAAGCGTACCTGCAGGCACAAGCCGCGACAGCGTTTGGTCTTTGTCCACTTCGCTAATTCGCGCTTTTTCCACCGCGCGCTCAAGTCGCTTACGGATATCTGCAATACCGGCAATCGCAGCCCCTTCTTTTTGGTCAAAAAGCAAAACCGTGTGCCCGGCGGCGGCGGCAACATGCGCGATGCCTGCTCCCATTGCGCCAGCGCCAACCACGGCTATTTCTGTATCAGGCACTAAAGCCATTGTCATAGTTTATATTCCAAACAATTAACTGCAATCAGCGGCCCTGAAAGATGGGTTGCCTTTTTTCCAAAAATGCTGTCATGCCCTCCAGCCTGTCTTCGGTGGCAAACACACTTTCATAAAGACGGCGCTCCATCATCATGCCAGATTGAAGCGGTGTTTCTCGTGCTGTGCGAAGCGCCTGAACTGCAGCCTTTATTGCAAGGGGCGCTTTTTGGGCGATCTCGCCTGCAATTTCCATTGCGCGCGCCAAACAAGCTCCGTCATCTGTTACATCTAACACTAACCCAAGCTTATAGGCGTGCGGGGCAGATATTGGTTTACCCGTAAGGACCATATGTGCCGCCACCGAACTACCAACACGACGAGGTAAAACTTGGGAGCCGCCAGCGCCAGGCATAAAACCAAGGTTAATTTCAGGCTGACCAAATTTTGCGGATGCTCCAGCAATGATTATATCGCATGCCAGCATCAGCTCAGAACCCGCGCCAAGGCAATAGCCCTCAACGGCGGCGATCAGTGGCTTTGAAAATGCCCAAATAGCGCGCCAACACTCCAACCGGGGGTCTCTGTGAATGGTTTCGATAGTATATTTCTGAAATTCAGCTAAATCAGCACCGGCGGCAAAAACTGTTTCACTACCTGTAATCACCGCCACCCGGACATTGTCATCAATTTCTGCGCCTCGAAGCCGGTCAGCGATAGCTTCCAGCATCTCGCGGTTAACAGCGTTTTTCTTATCGGGGCGATCAAGAGCAATGGTCAGAATACCATCTTGAACATTCGCTTTGATGAGGGTGCTCATGGTTACACAGCCTCCAGTGCAATGGCGATGCCTTGGCCTACCCCAATACACATCGCGGCAAGGGCGCGCTTGTTGCCATTGAGCTGTAATTCCAGTGCCGCGGTGCCGGTGATGCGGGCCCCGGAACATCCAAGGGGGTGTCCGAGCGCGATGGCACCACCGTTTGGATTGACGTGTTCCGCATCGTCCTTTAGGCCAAGCTGGCGCATCGCAGCCAAAGATTGGGAAGCAAAAGCTTCATTCAATTCAATAATGTCAAAATCACTAATTTTCAGCCCCAATCGCGCCATTAGTTTTTCACTAGCCGGGGCAGGGCCAATGCCCATAATTCGAGGAGGTACACCAATTGTTGTGCTGCCGTTTATTTTTACAATCGGTGACAGATCATATTTTTCTACTGCTGCCTCAGACGCCAACAATAAAGCCGCAGCGCCGTCATTGACGCCGGAAGCGTTGCCCGCAGTAACTGAACCACCCTCTCGAAACGGTGCCTTCAAGTTTGCCAAGGTTTCCAGTGTTGTCCCGGCGCGGGGGTGCTCGTCTTTTGTTACGCGGATTATCGCGCCTTTTTTACCCGGCACACTCACAGGAACTATTTCCCTGTCAAAGCGTCCTCGCGCTTGTGCCGCCGCTGCGCGCTGCTGACTTCTAAAAGCAAATGCATCCTGGTCTTCGCGGTTGATGTTAAAGTCATGCGCAACATTTTCACCGGTATCTGGCATAGAATCTGTGCCGTATAGGCTTATCATTTTGTCGTTAATAAAACGCCAGCCAATGGTCGTATCAAACAATTCAGTTTCGCGTGAAAAAGCTCTGTCGGCCTTTGGCATCACAAGTGGGGCTCGCGACATGCTCTCTGTTCCGCCCGCTATTGCTAGGTCGGCATCGCCTGTCTGGATCATCCTGCTCGCGGTAGCGACCGCGTCCATACCCGAGCCGCAAAGACGGTTTATGGTAGTGCCAGGCACTTCCACGGGCAGCCCTGCTAGCAGCAAAGCCATTCGCGCGATATTGCGATTATCTTCGCCTGCCTGATTAGCGCAGCCGAGAACGACTTCGTCGAGCATTGACCAATCGACACCAGGATGACGTTCAAGCAAAGCCGCAATTGGCGTGGCCGCCAGATCATCGGCCCTTACGTTTGCTAGTGCTCCGCCAAAACGACCAATTGGCGTTCGCACGAAGTCTACAATAAAAGCATTTTTCATGGTGCCGGGTCTTTCATTTTCATTAACCAGAGTGGTGCGGCAGGCAAAGTTATTCACCAGATCAACGCTTACCTGCCGCACACGGGGAGACGCCTTAATTCTTGTTCCGTCGGCTTGTTACTGCGCCAATTGTATCCTCAACTTCTTTTTATCAACCTTGTTGGCGGCACTTAGAGGCAGGTCTCTCATGTCGGTAGTACAGCTGCGCGGAATTTTATAGGCTGCAAGAAATTGCCTGCAATGGTCCTGCATATCCTGCAAGGTTGGTTGAATTTTTCCTTTTGAAATAATCACCGCGTGGACACGTTCTCCCCAAATGGAATCTGGCAGGCCTACCACCGCGCATTTGTCCACTGTCTCCATTCGCTGGAGAATTTCCTCGACTTCAGCGGAAAATACATTCTCGCCGCCGGAGATAATCATATCTTTTTTGCGGTCGAGCAGCGTGACATAACCAGCACTATCCATGACGCCGACATCGCCAGTATGCATCCAGCCGTTATCGAGGACTTCCGCAGTCAAATCCGGACGCCGCCAATAGCCCAGCATCACGTTTGGGCCGCGCACAATAATCTCGCCCGCTTGGCCTCGTGGTATTTCTTTGCCCTGGTTGTCCACTATAATAACTTCAGTGGTAAGAGCGGAACGCCCAATAGAACCAATCATATGGCCCTGGTCATTTGTCGACCTGTGCTCCCTATCTGTTAAAGCGGTGGCCACAGGGGAGAGTTCCGTCATCCCGTAAGAATGGCTAAAATGAGACCAGTGGAAGCATTTCATCAGGCGCGCCAGCAAACTGGTAGGCATCGGTGCGCCGCCGTATGATATGTGACGTAGGCTGGAAAGGTCATATTTTTCCCGATCAGGAAAATCCAATATCATCTGCAACATTGTTGGCACTAACATCACTGCGGTTGCCCGGTGATCTTCCACCGCTTCACAAAAAGCCTGAGGCGAGAATTTTGGTAGTACGACATGGGTCGCCGCAGCGACGGTGGCTGTATACACGCGCTGGCCAGCGCCGGTATGAAATAGGGGTCCTGCGTGCAGCTGCACCGTACGGTTTGATGTTTTGAGATAGGGGATAGTTGTCAGCGCGTTAAAAAGGATATTGTGGTGGCTAAGCATCACACCTTTTGCATCGCCGGTGGTGCCCCCGGTATAAAAGATAGCCGCCAGATCATCGCCGTGGCTTTCGGTCGCCTTCACAGGTTCGCTATTGTTGATACCGTCTTCGTAATTTAAGAAATCCCTGTCAATAATATCATGTTGCTCAGTATTTGCTGGCTGAGGCTTTTCTCCCACAAGAACCAATTGCGCTTCGGGCACAACACGCGCCGCTTTTGTCACGATGTGGCAATAATCAGCTGAAACAATTATCACTCTGGGGTCGGCACTCTGTAGCAGCTTCGTTAATTCTGTCTCGCTCATGCGTACATTCGTAGGCACAATTGCTGCGCCAATCCAGGGAGCAGCGAAGTAGGCTTCAATATACTGATGGCTGGATTGGCTTACAACAACCACGCGGTCACCAATAGAGGTGCCAAGCGAGCCTAAAAAGCCTCCCAGACGGGCGATACGGTCGCCCAATTTATTCCAGGTAAACCGGTTCGCGCCGTCAATAAGACCTATCTCGTCGCCCCGGTGTTGCATCGCACGCCGGACAGTTTGCGGGATATTCATAATTTTTGCTCGGTAAGTTCGTAAATATAAGGGGAGATCAAGCAGCGGCCACAGTCGGCCGCAGGGCGGGGCCCCGCAGGCCCCCGCCGTCCGTTTCCTTTAAGGCTTAAAAGCTGATTGTGCCTCGCACATAAAACAACCTGCCGCGAGGGTCATGAACCTTTGAATCAAACCCGGCGTTGGTGAAGAGCTGAGGCGGTGCTTGGTCAAACAGGTTGATCGCACCCACCGTTAAAACAGCACCTTGCTCGTAGCCAAGTGTTTCGCCGATATCCAGATTATATTGAAGGTCAACAGTAGTATGGCTATCCACCGCAATGCCCGCATTCTGATCATCGGTATAACTGTCAATATAACGAACATAACCATTTACCGAGTGCGCACCCATAATCCAGGCAACACCTGCATTGAAGCGAAGTTCAGGCGTCGATGTGCCAAAATTCCTGAAGTTACGGTTGCCTGCGCCGTCCACGACACCCGCTTGTGGGTCGATCAGATCATAATTCAGAATGTATGTTCCCTCAAAAGAAGGTTGGATCGTTCCAAAATCTGTATCAAGCACATAGCGAACCGAAAAATCGAGGCCATCTGTCTCAACCGAGCTTGCATTAGCGAAGTTGGTATTCACCCTAATTACCGGACCATTTAACGGGTCACCAGCACGAACAACACGGTCGGTATCTTGCGGGAACGCATCAAGAATTGCCTGAAAGTTTTCCTGAATGATCACGTCAGTGAAATCAAAGCGCCAGTAATCCAGATCAATAGTTAGGTTTTCTATTGGCTCATACGACAAGCCGAAGTTCCAAGCTTGAGATTCCTCAGGCTGCACACCAGGGTTACCAACAGCGCGAACACCCGCAAAGAAAGTACCTCCTGTAACAGGGTCACTCACCTGGTTCAATGTTGTAGACGTACCGGCCGTTTGGAAGATCGATGGTGCCCGGAACGATGTTGAGAATGAGCCGCGAACTGTCAGATTGTCGGTCGGGCGATAGATTGCAGCGATCTTAGGGTTAAGGGTATCCCCGATCGTTCCGCCATAATCTTCAAAACGCAGAGCCACCTGCAACTCCAGGTTTTCCATGACAGGCACACTGGCTTCGGCAAAGACCGCATAAATACTGCGCTCATCATCAAAATTCGGGTTACCAATCAAGAAAGCAAATTGGTCTTGGTTAGCCTCTTTGTTAAAATTCTGGGCTAGGCTTTCTTCGCGGTACTGGAAACCAACTGCAATGCCCACCGCACCTGCCGGCATTTCAAACAGTTCACCAGAGGCAACAGCGTCAATCACCGTTAAACGCGATGATGCTTTTTGCGTCAGATCTGCAAGAAACACATCAAATACAGCCGGATCGTTCGGCAGCGTTGTGAAAGATGTTGAGAATGGGTTGAAATAGAGACAATCCCCTTCACCCGCAACACCGGTTGAAACATTACAGTTTGGTCCACCAAAGCCGTTAAGCGCGTCCTGAAACTTTTGCGAAAGTGTGTCGCGAATAGAAACCTCAAACTCGTTACTGGCACGGGTATACCCCACTTCCCAATACCAGCCGTTATCCATTTCGCCGGTTAGGGTTGTTGATAAACGCCATGTATCAGATTCGAACTTGTTATCGGACGCCACACCGCCGTTACCGATTGCGCGGCCAAAGAAGTTAACCGGAACACCAAATACGTTACCTGGGTGGTCGGCAGGCACTGTTGGTGATGTCAACACCGGGAACGTTGGCGAGTTACCCCTTGTTCCGCTATTACGCGAATAAGCAAGCTCTGTTTTAAAGGTGATAGAATCTGTAATCTGATAATTGCCGCGGGCAAAGGTTTGAATACGCTGTTCTTCCGCAACAAGATTGAAAAAGTCGCCAAAATCAAACCGGCAAAAACCTGGATCTGGAACACCTTCAGGGGTCTCAGAAAATACCTGAAGGATACCGCCAAATTCTTCACAGCCTGTCGGGTCAATCACCGGGGTGCCTGCAGGGAAGCCTGGTACACCAAAGAATGCGCCCGGGTTACCAAGTGCAGAACTATCATCCTGCGGACGACTTAACCGGCGTTCGCCAGTTGTAAGCGGCGTGCGGTCTGTATAACTGGCAGACAAAATAACACCGCCTGCGTCGCCCTGGATACCGAGAATACCCTGGATGTTATAATCGCGCTGGCTGCCTTGGTCGGTTACAGCCTGATAATCACCAGAGAGCTCAAGGCCCTCAAAGTTATCGCGGGTGATAAAATTTACCACGCCAGCAACAGCGTCAGAACCATAAAGAGCGGCGGCACCGTCTTTCAGAACTTCCACTCTGTCCACCGCAATCATCGGCATCAAAGCGTTAGTGTCTACAAAACTAAGGCCATCATTTGTTGTTACGCCCGTCAGAACCTGCCGGCGGCCATTCAACAATACAAGCGTTGAAGCCACACCAAGGCCGCGAAGGTTAAAGTTTGATGTCCCGGTTGTCGCGATTTGCGTAAAGGCGTCGGGGTTATTTTGCGCACCCGTATTGATAGTCATATTTTGGGTAATGTCAGCAACAGTTTTTGCACCCGTCGCTCTGATACCCTCACTTCCAATAGTTGTTATTGGAGATGCACTATCAAATTGTGAAGCCCGACGGATATAAGAACCAGTTACAACAACCTCTTCAATTTCAATAGCCGTATCTGAATCCTGCGCAAAACTACCCGAGACAGGGATCATGCTTACCCCAGCCAGCAAACTATACTTCCATACTGATTTTACCATTTGAACGTCCCTCCTAAAGACATCGCTTTTTATGATGATGCTGCCCAAAAGCAACTTCACTCCCCAACGCCATTATCCAGAATATATATTCTGAATAATTTAAAAAAAATCAAACCATTTTCGTATTCATCCAAATCGACTTGGATTTGAGATATTTCTCAAATCCTGGCCGCCCTAAATCTTTACCCTGACCGGACCGTTTAAATCCTCCAAACGGGCTCGTGATATCTGCCTTACGTCCCCAATCGTTTACCCAAACAGTACCCGCCTCAATGCGGCGTGCCGCTGTTATTGCTTTATTGATATCTCTTGTATGCACTGCACTAGCGAGGGCATATTCAGGGTGATCTGCGAGCGCAATTGCTTCATCAAATTTTGTGAATGTCTGAACCGTTAATACTGGGCCAAATATCTCTTGCTGGCGCGCAGCCGTGTTGTCTGTCACGCGGCGCAAAACTGTCGGCTCAAAATAAGCTGCACCCAAGGGACCATCACAAGCATTTCCCCCAACCACTAATTCGGCGCCTTGCGCTTGGCTTTTTATGACAATGTCTTCAACCTGCCCCAACTGCTTCGCGTTCATAATGGGGGCTAAAGTCGCTTTATCATCCCACGATGGACCAGGGACCGGTGCGGAAATTTTTTGGGTCAGTTTTTCTAGAAACTCGGTTTCTATTGATTGTTCAATAACGAGCCGTGATCCGGCAAAACAGACCTGACCAGCGTTTAGGCATATACCCCGCGCAACCATTTCCACTACATTGTCGAGATCAGGAGCATCAGCAAAAACCACCTGAGCGCCTTTACCGCCAAGTTCCAAACTAAAAGGCTTGAGCCCTGTCTGAATGGCCGACGTTGCAATAGCAATCCCCGTCGCCGTTGAGCCGGTAAAACTTACATAGTCTATGTCAGGATGTGCCACCAGCGGGGCCCCCGTAGATATTCCGTCACCCTGAATGACATTGAATATGCCTGCTGGGACACCGGCTTCCACAGCAAGCTCGGCGATCTTGATAACAGAAAAGGGCGTTAGCTCAGATGGCTTTAAAACCACAGCATTGCCAGCCGCTAGGGCGGGCGCGTATTTCCAAGCTGACAAGATAAGCGGGAAGTTCCACGGCGCGATAGCTGCAACGACCCCGTGTGGTTGCCGCATAGACAATGAAAGTGCATCCGTTTCGGTGGCAGTGATACTGCCCTCGGATTTATCTGCATATTCAGCGAAAAAGGCAACACAGTCTGCAGCCACCAAAACATCGCGAGAAAGAGCTTCTTTATATGTCCGGGTTGAAACCATTGCCTCCAACTGCGCAATTTCTTCAACATTTTCTTCAATCAGCTTTGACCAACGCTTAAGAATACCGCCTCGTTTCCTGGGGTTCATAGTTGCCCAGCCCGAACGGGAGATCGCCTGCTTTGCAGCTTGAACCGCATCATCGACAACATTGGCGTCGGCAATTTTCAAGACCCATTTCAAGGAGGGGTCCGAAGCCGACCGAACATCCATTTCACCAGCACCCACCGCATCATAAAACGCGCCGCCAATAAAGTGGCTTGAGCTTGGCCTTGTATGGGTTGGGTCAAAAAGCACAGGTATCACCTAGATAAAACAACAGGGTTTCTATCTATATACGACAAAGCGCTGTGTCAATAGTTTTATGAAATGATATTCCGCTATGCGAAATTTAAAACTGATATTTAAAAACGGAGGCTTGTGGTTTCCAACTACTTACGCCATGTTAGGGCCGTCCTTGCGAGTGCCCGTTCATTGGATGCGCCTCTCAAGGATATTTAACAGTTTTTTGAAATGGAAGCCTACGCGGAGCGCTGAAAATGGCAGACATCACCGATACTTTGCTGGAGCTACCAAAACCGGATGCTGAAGATAAGGATAGACAGTTTGTTATGGCGCTCGCCAGGGGACTTGAAATATTGCGCGCCTTTGAGCCAAGTGCGGGGCCCTTAGGGAATAAAGAGTTGTCGGCACGAACCGACATTCCAAAGCCAACTGTTTCTCGGCTCACCTACACGCTTTCCAGGCTTGGGTACCTTGAATACATAGGGCGGCTCGAAAAGTACCAGCTCGGTACAGCCGTTTTGTCGGTTGGCTATTCTTATCTGCAAAACCTGGACGTGAAAGCACTCTCACATCCAATGATGCAAAGTCTGGCTGATGAATTTGATGTGTCGCTCGCAATGGGCGCGCGGGACAGATTAGCCATGACTTATCTTGACGTTGTACAGGGGGCAGGCCTTGCTACCCGAAGACTAGACATAGGGGCGCGGATCAATATATCTGATTCGGCTATGGGCATGGCATTCCTAGCCGCATTACCAGAGACCGAAAAGTCCAGCTTGACTGATGCACTTAAAGAAAAACACCAAGATAATTTGACTGATCTTGAAGAATGCATCGCTCGCACCGAAAGTGAAATAAAATCCCTGGGGTTTTGTGTAGTCTCAGGCAAAGTTGACAAAAATGTAATTGCCGCCGCCGTGCCTTTCTTCTCGCCTGACGGCGGTACCACACTTGCCTTCAATATCTCTGCGACACGATTTCAGTATGACACTGCATTCTTTTACAAAACTCTTGGCCCGAGGCTGCATGAGATGGCTGGTGAAATGCAGCGGCGGCTGCCAGGCCACAAGCGGTGGTAGCTTAATATTGTAATGATAGAAATATGGACTAATGTTTCGCATGGCGAAACGATGTTTTAAAACTTGACTAATGCTTCGTCGTTTTCTAATGGTGACATTGCAACGTTATGTGCCGGGCGCGCTTTTACTGCTGCCCAAACATAATCATGTAATTTTATCAAAAGGCGGCCGCTAATAATGGACAACTCCCACTCAACGACTGACTGTCCCGGAAATTCGCGGCCTGTGGTCCACCAAAGTGATACGCCAGTTTTTGAAACGGCGTTAACGCAGGCTCTAGGCATAAAACACCCGATCCTTTGTGGCGGATTAATGTGGCTGGCGGACGCACGGTATGTAAGTGCTGTGGTGAATGCAGGCGGCATGGGATTTATGACGCCGCGCTCGTACCCCGGTTTGGACGCCTATAAAGAGGGGCTTTTGGAATGCTCAAGGCTCACCGAAGGGCGGCCTTTTGGGGTCAATTTGTTTATCGCTGCACGCGATGAGGAAAACCAGCAACTTGACGCATATTTGAATATTGCGCTGGAAGCCGGTGTTCGGACCTTTGAAACCGCGGGACGCAGCCCGGAACAAATCATGCCAACCCTACGTAAGGCCGGCGCTAAACTGGTCCATAAGGCGACAACCTTAAAACACGCGATAAAAGCAGACAAACTTGGCGTTGACGGCGTCATTTTACTAGGCGGCGAATGCGGTGGACACCCCGGAACCAACACAGTGCCCGCAATGGTGATGGCGGCGCTGGCAAGGCCACAAATCAAGGCGCCATTAATCGTTGGCGGCGGCATTGGTTCAGGGGCACAGCTGCTCGCGGCTTTGGCGCTAGGCGCTGACGGCATATTGATGGGATCCAGAATGCTGGTCAGCGACGAAATTTGGGCACATGATGCTTACAAAAAATATCTTTTAAAAGCGGGCGAAAATTCCACGCGCACAGTGCTTTCCAGCATTGGAAATACCTACCGGTGCCTTGATAACGAAACAGCGAGAAAAGTTGGTGAACTGGAACATGCAGGTGTGCGTGACTTTGAAACACTTGCCCCCTATATCCGCGGCATTGTGCAAAAAGAAGCCTACATAAGCGGCGATTTTGAAAAAGGCATATTGTCCTTGGGGCCTTCAGTGGCCTTTGCCGACCGCATAGAGCCTGTTGCACAGATTTTCAGCCGCATTCTCGACGACGCAAAACATGCAAAATACGCACTGGATACCAAGGTGGTTGCGGGCTGATCACTGAACCTGGCCCCAGAAACAACCAAGGTTACCCAGTTCTTATTTTAATCTGATCAAAGTGAGGGAAGATAATGCCACTAAATGGAAAGGTAGCAATTGTTACAGGAAGTGCGCGAGGCATAGGTAAGGCCTTTGCAATAGCCCTTGCCAAGGAGGGTGCAAGTATAATCATACAAGACATCTCTGCCGCCTCTAAAACGGCAGCCGAATTATCGGCTGCTGGGTACAACGCCTTTGGCATTGAAGGCAATATCGCCGATGAAGCTGACGTCGCAAAATTAGTGGCTGAAACTGAGAAAAAATTTGGCGGTATAGACATACTTGTAAACAATGCGGGCATATTTTCGTCGCTGCTACCCACATCGATAGAAAAAATCTCGGTGGAAGAATGGGACCGGGTTATGGCGGTAAATGCTCGCGGTACATTTCTGGCCAGCAAAGCTGTAATAGGCATCATGCGACAACGTGGTGGGGGGCGAATTGTGAACGTCGCCTCGAACACAGCGCTCACCGGATTACCAAATTTTGCGCATTATGTGGCAAGCAAGGGTGCCGTCGTTGCCCTCACCCGTTCCATGGCCAGGGAGCTTGGAAAAGACCAAATCTTGGTCAACGCGATCGCACCGGGCTACACGCTCAGCGACGGTACGCTTGGTAACCCAGAACAGGTAGCTCTGATTAGAGAGGGGGCCAATGCACGGCGCACTTTGCAACGTGACCAGACCCCAGAAGACCTTGTCGGCGCACTCCTCTATCTTGCCGGTCCCGCAGCCTCATTCGTCACCGGCCAACTCCTGTGTGTAGACGGCGGCACCTACATGTAAATTCGGCGAACCCAATCAAGCGACGGAGATAAACATTGCCTCTTACGAGCCCAAAACATGCACGTTTACACCGGAAACTCCTGACAGTTTCTGAGCATCTAGCAATGCTTGGCATTGCTATTCTTGCCGGACTAGCCGTCTATACTGTCACGGACATTATTTTGCGTCTGTTTTCGCTATCTTTGCCAGGTACCGTTGACATTGTGTCCTACGGATTGGCTATCGCCATCGCTACAATAATGCCCTACGGCTTTTTGGCAGATCAACATATTTCAATTTCTGCAGGCATCGACAGGCTTGCTGAAAAACCCAGAGCCATACTCGCTGCGCTTACCAAATTGATCAGCTCAATATTCCTCGCCTGGCTTGCAGGGAGCACCTTTTTATACGCGGCCGACCGCAAAGAGGTTCACGATACGATGTGGATTTTAAACATTGAGATATGGCCTATTTGGTATGTGCTTGCCGTTCTCTTTATTTTCACGTTTTTCGCGAGCCTGTTCCAAGCGTGGATCGCCATTGATCTGGCACTAAGCACCCTTACCCGGCAGAAAGTAGAGAAATCATGAATTATGACGCTTGGATTGGTATGGCTGGCTTTGCAGGGCTATTGTTCATCATTTTAACCGGGGTTCCTATCGGTATTGCCATGGCAGTTGTTGGACTGATTGGTTTGTGGGTTCTTATCGATGGTTACGGTGCGTTGAGTGTGCTTAAAGTTATCGGTCTCCAAGATCTCACCAATTATAATTTATCGGTAATCCCCCTATTCATTATCATGGGTTTATTTGCGTCTCGCGCAGGGCTCTCTGCACGCTTGTTTGGCGCTGCACACGCTTTTGTCGGCCATTATCGCGGTGGCTTAACTTTTGCCACTATTGGAGCCTCGGCCGCCTTTTCGGCGATTTGCGGATCTTCTTTGGCAACAGCGGCAACCATGGCAAAGGTTGCGCTGCCCGAAATGAAAGCGAAAAATTACGAAGACGGTTTTGCAGCGGGCACCGTCGCCGCCGGAGGCACACTGGGTATCCTTATCCCGCCTTCAATCATGCTTTTGCTCTATGCCATCACAACGGAAACTTCGATTGTTGATCTGTTCGCTGCGGCTCTGGTGCCAGGGGTTTTGGCCGTACTTTTTTATCTGCTGACAATTGGTATTGTAACAAGAATGCGCCCAGGCAGCGCTCCGGCTTCAGCAAAAAGCAGCTGGAAGGAAAGGCTCAACGGGTTATCCGAAGCTGCATCAGTGATAGTCTTGTTCCTATTGGTTATTGGAGGCCTCTACACTGGCCTCTTCACACCTGTAGAATCTGCTGCCGTTGGCGCGCTGGCTACCATTCTTTACTTTTTCTTGTCGGGTCGGGCTTCGAAAAGTGGCGACCTGAAGGAAACTATTCTCGAATGCGCAGGTACCAGCGTGATGATATTCCTCATCGTCGTCGGCGCAGGTGTGTTTTCATTTTTTATGGCTATCTCTGGCTTGCCCCGTGTATTTGCTGAAGTCATCACAGCAGCAGGTATGCCCCCATACGTAGTGCTGCTTGCAATACTTATGCTTTATCTGGTTCTCGGCTCTTTCATGGATTCGATTGGCATGATGATTCTAACTATTCCGGTTATATTTCCGCTCGTGCAGGCGCTTGCGCCTGATATAGGCATGACCGCAACTGACGCCGCCGTGTGGTTTGGTATCTTTGTTGTGATTGTTATAGAAATCGGCCTGATGACGCCGCCTCTAGGGTTGAATGTGTTTGTTATTCACGGCGCAGCGCGACACATACCCATGGCGTCAATTTATCGCGGTGTCGCGCCTTTCTGGCTGGCCGATATTGTTCGGTTATTATTGATTGTTGCCTTTCCTGGGCTGGTTTTATGGCTGCCCAAACTTCTCTAAGCATGGAAATTCGTATGAAAGTCTCGCTTTTCGCCCGCGCGCTCAGGTTCAGTATAACGCTTTTTGCCACGGCTTTGCTCTGCAACGGCTTCGCTTTTACGGCCTACGGGGATGACGTCGTTAAACTCAGGTTCGCGGCTTTATCGCCAGCGGGTGGTTATATTTATTCGCAACATCTGCAACCATTTGCTGATGCTGTTGAAAAAGCATCAAATGGGCGTTTAATAATCGACCTGCAGCCCGTAGGAACATATGGTCGTCCCGCCCAAGCCTTTGAGCTTGTTGAAGCAGGCGTGATTGATATGGCTTGGACCATTCAGGGGTATACGCCAGGGCGCTTCCGGCAAAGTGAAGTGCTTGAATTGCCATTCATGTTTGACGATGCGGAAACTGGATCAGCTGTATTTTGGCGCATGTATCAAGAAGGATTATTTGGCCGTGATTATGGCTCAGTAATTCCTCTGGCACTTTATTTACACCGCCCTTACGGCATTTTTACAACCGAACAGCCTTTACGTACGCTCGAAGATTTTACGGGCTTAAAGATCAGGGCACCTGGGGCTCTCACAGGCAGGGCATTTGAAATGCTGGGCGCCACACCGATTGGTCTACAAGCCACAGAAATGGCTGAAGGCGTGAGGCTCGGCACTATCAACGCTGTTGCTTTTCCGTGGGAGGCCATCAAGTTATACGGAATGGATGGCCTGTTTAACACGCTGACAGACGCAAAAATTTCGTCTCCCAGGTTTATTGTGCTTATGAACAAACGGCGTTTCGAAAAACTTCCAAAAGACCTACAGAACGTCATTCGCCAACATTCAGGCTACGAATTGTCGCGGGCCATCGGTGCCGGGGTCGACAAGATGGAGTTACAAACCAAACAGGCCTATTTGAATGACCCCAAAACTCTTGTTCTGGAGTTGGGAGGCGATGAACGTCGGCGCATTGAAGCCCGCATTGCACCCCTCATCACCGAGTGGCTGCAAGGCGACAAAAGAAATACTAGTGCCGAACGCAAACGCTTGCTTAAACGCGCCCAAAAAGCCTTGAAATAGAAGAGTCACGGGCAAGCCCTTTAGCTGCTGACTGCATTAGTAGGACTTGGCAGGGTGTCCATACCAAGGTGTTATGTCCGAATTGCATCTCAGCGCTATTTTAAGTTAGGGCGGGCACGAATTTATCTTGGTTGTCTCCTATATACGCGTCCAAGGCGTCTCGCAGGGTTCATCGCCGAATATTTCGTCCTCGTACCAGTGCCAATTGGCTTGGTGCACCAACCCGAGCCAAGCCTCAATCTCGGGCATTTTGCACCAGTTTTTATTATCATGTTTGGGGTAGTAACTAAACGCAGAGCCCGTCGCCATGGGCGGTAGCATGCAAAAAGCAGTGTATAGCTCCCAGATAAACTTCTTGTACCCAACCACGGCCTCAACAAACATACCTGGACGCATTTCGTCTTCATCATACTCAGGCTCTCCGTGGCCCACTTCAAATATCTGCAACAGCAGCTCGCGGCTGTTTAGTTTTCGCACATAGAGGCAATCCCAAGTAACGAGACGGTCAACCTCCAGATATGCGAGCGGCTTGTCCGAGATCAAATCCTGAATAAAATCTTTAATCCCCCCGATGTTGTCGGTGATGCTTTCATTGGCTTCAACGATCCGGGCCTGGGTGCCCGCCACAAATATCAGGGAGAAATAGGCTTCCTTTTCAACCGAAAGGCGGACTTCAATCGTCGTCTTTTCGACAGTATCTGGTTCTGGTAACTTCAAGTGTTCAGGTGGATTCTGGCCGGGCAACATGAGGGGATGTCTTTCCTGTTGGATATCGTAATGATCAAGCGACGTGTATGTCGGCTTCCACTGGCGTTTTAAACCTTGAGGCCAACAGGCGCTCAAAAGCAGACCCATCCTGCCGCGTGAGATTCGGCACGTAGCGCGAGTAAACCCGGAACAGCATCTCGGTGGTTGTATGCCCCATCTGGCGGGCGATCCATTCCGGGCTTTCGCCCGATGCCAGCCACAGCGTCGCAGTGGTGTGGCGGGTTTGGTAAGGGCGCCGGGCGGCAAGCTTTTGACGCTCCAACAACGGATACCAGATACGGCGTACAAAATTGCGGTTCGCAATGGGCCCGCCGCTGTTCGGGGAACAAAAAACATAGTCGCTTGTCTTACCGGTGTTTTTCTTTTGTGCGGAAAGGGCGTCATAAACTATGGATGTCATCTCAATCTCGCGGTTTGAGCCATCTGTTTTGGTCGGCACTTGCCTTCCTTGCACCCACGCTTCGCGTACAAGAATCTGCCTGCGTTCAAAATCCACATACTGCCACTTGAGACCGTCTACTTCACTTGTTCGCATACCTGTGAAAAAGCGAGTGGTTAAATACGGTTTATAGTCTGCACGAATACAACGGATTAACCGCCTGACCTCAGCAAGCGTGAAGGGCTGCACCTGTGTTCTGGCTTCCTTCAGGGCCTTGATGTTTTGCCATGGGCTTGTATAGCCGTACCGGTCCGCGGCCTCATTCAAGATCATCCTGAGCGGCGTCATGATATGATTAATACGCGAAGGCGACATGGTTGCGTTCCCACCAATGCCTGGCCGCTGGCTCAGAAACAGGCGAAAGTTCAAAATGTCTACTTTGCTGATGCTGGCGATATCCAGGCTTCTGAAATGCGGCAGCAAATATTTATCCAGGCTAATACGGACCGTGGCTTGGTAACTTTCCCGCCACTCAATCTTCTTTTCCAAAAACCAAACTTCCGCAAATGTGCTGAAGTCAACCTTCTCCGACAGGCGCAATATATTGGACTCATGTTCCATACGAAACTGCTCTGCTTTATTGCCCTTAGGAAAAACCGCGAGATAGTCGAACGCTCTATTGGCAATTTCATTCTGAATTTTTTTGGCGAACTTCTTGAGAATTGTGCGATTTGTTGGAACATCTACATATCCAGATGATTCTCTATACCTCTCACCATGAAAACGGAAATCTATATATAGCTTTCCATTGCGTGAAATAACCGATGCCATATAGTGTGTTCCCTTCGATAGTATCTCGAATGATATAAATGATGGATATACGCTACATAAATCGACATTTGCAGCATGTCAATAATTTTTTGTAGCGTAAAGTGCACATAGGATGTTTTTACGGTATGATCCGATTTAGACTTAAAGAGCTAATTGCAGAAAAGCAGTTTCAGGAAAATCGGCGCATCACGCTCGATGAAGTTTCCGGTGCCACTGGAATTCATCGCACCACCTTGTCGAAAGTGGCCAATCAAAAGGGTTACAATGCGACGGCAGAGGTCATGGATAAGCTCTGTAAGTTTTTTGGTGTCCCCATCGAAAAGCTAGTTATACACTTGCCAGACGACTAACCTTGGCCACCGATTGGACACCATTTGGTGACGCGAGCCCAAATTACAGGAAAACGGCGGCGACAAAACCTTCTAACTCATTGATTTAATTGGGGGAGAATGGTGCACCCGTCGCGATTCGAACGCGAGACCTCTGCCTTCGGAGGGCAGCGCTCTATCCAGCTGAGCTACGGGTGCATACCAAAATATAAGAAAGTGATTTATCGGCTGGTTCACTTTCATTATCGGGCGCGAACATAGCTACAAACCCATTGGTACGCAACGGTAATTTACGATTAGTTCGATAAGCTAAACTGTTCAACAGGTTACACTCCGTTGGCTATTGCTCCCGATCTTTTGAAGGCGCGCTTAATAAGCAGATAGCAATGATTTGGCAGTGTGCTGCCAAATTGGTTCTCTAATTATCATTGCACGTTGCAGAAATAGAAAAGACAGCCTTCCGTTTAGCTTCTTCAGAGGAGAAGACATAATGCTTAGCAGTAACCGGCGTTCCCGGAGCATGACCTAGCAAATCCTGTAACACCCGTTCCGGCACACCAGACATAGCACGCCAACTAGCATTAATTTTACGGAGATCATGAACACAGAGCTTTACGGGATTACCCTTGTGCATGAGACCCGCTTTTTTAACTGCTGCTGCAAGACCCTTTCTTACATGATTAATTGGTTTCTTTGGGTCACGGCCCGGAAACACAAACTCAGACACCCTGGGCAAGCCAGATAACTCTTCAGCAATTTCTTTGCTGATTGGAATGGAGCGTATGGAGTGCTTGGTTTTAGGCGTCCATGTTTCACCTGCTCGTATTGTTACCTCCAAATTAACTAAGTCTAAATGCTCCCACCTAAGGTTATAGGCTTCCCCCGCCCGACAACCAGTCTCCAAGATAAAGCGCACTACAGGACGTGTTTTGTTGCAGACGTTTGCAAGCACTTTACTCATCTCTTCAGGCGTTGGGATATATACGTCCCGCTTTGCAGCCTGTAGAGGCTCAATGGGAGGCATAGAACAATCGATTTTACGCTGATTACCCCAATTGATAACTTTTCGAACCAAACGGATATCCGAGTTCACAGTATCTGGAGCAACACCGTCTCCCAATCGCTGGACTTGATACCATTCCAATAGCTCGGTATCGAAACCATCTAGATATTGACCACCAATTCTTGGAAGTACGCTCTTCAACCTATTACGATCCGTATCAAGAGACGACTGCTTTTTCTTCGCGAGCATTACCCTCGTTTTTTGGTGGCCTAACCATTGATCGGTCAACGCTTCAAACGTCATCCGAGGTGGCCCGCTATCATTCATAGAACCCAGCCCCGCAAACAGTCGGTTGCTATACATATTGGCAAATTCCTTTGCCTCTTTCACACTGTCAAAGACCGTCCGGCGTCGCTTACCCCCCGCCATATCAGAGGGTACGTCCGCGATCCAACAAAGGGTACCAGAGACCTTTCGCTGACTTGGCCGGATACGTATGCGGTTTATGCAAATTGACTTGCTCATTTCGTTCTCCTTTCAAGAGAACGCGACCGCGCACTATCTGCACATAATTCTAGGAGATTACGCTGAGCCTGTGAAACATTATCGTCGCCTCTAGCCACTAATTTTTTATGAGTACGGAGGTATTGCTTCACATCATCAACATCGAATAGAACAACTTTGCCCGGCTTATACCGAGGGAGTACGCTCAGGGGTATACGCCTGATGCTATCCTCGGACATACGAAGCATTAGAGCGGTCTGACGGTACGTAAAAAGCCCTGTGCGAGCGCCAAACGGACCCGCTTTTATTTTAAATTCATCTGACATCATGCGGCCTCCTGATTTGAGGCTAGTGCGTGCTGAATACGTTCTAATGCGTGGCGATATCGTGGGACTAAGCGCAAAACACCCCGATCCACTCTCTCTAATATTCCAGCACCCAAAAGCTGTTGTCGTCGCGCCCTAGGCATGCTTGCCGTGGTGATCCGCCGTAGGCCTACAAGCCTATTGATTGTACCAATGGCGTTCTCGGGAGAAGTACGAGAAATTATTGCAGCAAAAGCCTCAATGTCGGCAACAGATAGCGCCTGATCGTTTGCCGCTGATAGCGGCGTCAAAAACATTTGAAAAAGCGGCTGCACTAATTCAGCTATTGAGGGAAATGCATCGGCGAAACTATTGTCCCCTGACAACAGAGTATCTATTGAACGGTATTTCAGCGCTCTCTTAGTAAAAGACATCTCTGCGCGAATGCGGCGGTCTGTTTTCTCATACAACTTTGCTCTTACACCGCTACGGTAATACCCTTCTACAAATTGTACTGCCTCATCCGAGCCAAATACGCATTCACTACTTCTGTATGTCCTCCGTCTTGTACGTCGGAACGCACTAGGGAACACATCAGTGAATAACTGCACCGAATTCCCAACCCCTCTACAATTAATATCTACGAATGTTTCAAGGTGTTGGATTTGCATTTTACAATAGGTAATAGGTATGCGTGTAAATTGCCCATGGAAACCATCTACTAACTCGATCAACTGATCCTGAATAACTGACGCGAAAGCATCTACCTCGTGAGCGATATCAGCCGAACTAGCTTTATCCTCCTCACGAAGAAAATTATTCATGGCAATAAAAGGCGTTTCTTCGCTGACATCATCATTAAGTGTAATGCCACTACGTTGATTGCGCAGTGTGATCGGATTAAAAGAAAAATAGATATAGAGCGGCTTATCATTGCCGACCCGCAACAGCTTAAACGTGACAGGGATAGTCAGGCCTTCATAATTGACTAGCAACTCTATTTCTTTTCGTCTCCAAGCTAAAATTCGAGCTCCGCTAGATTGCAGGTAGGCCCGAAAACGCCGCCAGTAACCTGGCGTCGGTACATTAGTGATATATGGGAATTCACATTGTGTAGTTATTCTATCTGTATAGATAGCTTCTATGGGTATTTCTGCAGTTATGTCGGAAATAAGCATTCTTTCCTCCTATGGTATAAGTGTTCAGTAAATGAGCATTGCTGCTCGGTACAAACACACCATGTGGGAAATTCAGGAGGAGTTGTTGGCCCTCTATTTTCTAGAGTTCAAAAGTTCTGTACACTTTTTCCATAACCGCTTGGCAAGCATAACGAATGTCTTCTTCTGGGTGCTCAGAAAACCGCTCTATCCGTTTTCTTAATTTAGGAAAAATATCACTTTCCGCATCTAAAATCTGCTGCTTGATAGACAAGACCTCGTTTTCTCTCTTTGAGAACAAAATATTGAAATGGAATAAATACGGCACCAATGGTCGATATGTTTTTCGGCTAAACTTTTCACGGCCATCAATTACCATGAGGTGCCACAATAAGACATCAATCATACTGTTGGCTGCTTTAACAGTATAGGTCGCCCGCCGCTGAATATTACCTTGCCGTTTACGATCCCCTTTCCAGAAGTTGGTTTGCGTGAGCTGCAATTCCTGTTCAACGTTTGTTCGATGTTTAGAAATACGCCACTGCCAAAAAGCTGCCAATGATCGAAGAAATGCATGTGCTTGTGAGTGACTTTCAAAAAATGGCTTAATTGCTTTGAACGTTTGGCGATAGCATAGATTTTGTTCTTTGGTCCAAGTTTGGTCAAAGTGAGAAAATGCCTCGCCGATGATAGCAAGATTGTTCGCCTGTTCTCTCAATGTAAGTTTCAAAAACCAGCCCCAAATGAAAACCCATTGAATGAAACATTAAGTAATTGTGGAAATTATTCAACATCGCGAAATCAAATTACCAACTGTTGTCGCAGCCCACCGGCCTCCGCGCGCCGTTGGGATGCCGCGTCTGTTAAGGGCCAATGCGATACCAGACAGTGTATTGATCCCTGTGGAACGGATTTCAGCGATGGTAGGGCTTATAGCTCTGGCAAAACTATCTGCTTTCTTTGTTTGTGCTGCCCGCCCCAATTGCTGTGCCTCATTTAGGTTTTTTTGATTTCCCAGAATAACACCTCGTCTCTTCGCGGCCTGTAGTGCAGCTTTGGTACGTTCTGAAATCAACATACGTTCTTTCTCTGCTAGGGCACTCCACAGATGGAGTTGAAAGCTGTCCACATCAAGGCCGAGTTCCGAGACGATGAAAGGCACTTTCTCTTCCATTAGGCGGGAGATAAAGGCAACGTTGCGAGAAAGTCTATCCAGTTTGGCAACAAGGATGGGGCAATTATGCTTGCGGGCCTGTCTGATGGCTTCCGCGAGGCCAGTGCGGTGGTTGAGGGCGTTATATCCGCCGCCCGAAAGTGCATCCTGATAAGAAGCTATAATCTCAAAGCCATGTGCTTCTGCAAAAGCTTCACAGCGTTCTTGTTGTGCTTCAAGTCCCAAGCCTGATTTCTGCTGCCCAAGGGTAGATACACGAAAATATGTGACAATTGGCTTCATGGTCTGACGCTCCGTAAAAGGTGTATTCGGTATTGCATGTCAGACTTGTTCTCCTTACTTCTTCCTTTCAAGATGGTGAAACTTCATTATTTTCAATATGTTACAAATAATAATGTGCGATCTATCTTCCCAAAAATTTCCGAAATTTTTCGGTACATAGTTTTAATAGTGGGGGTCTAATCCTTCCATTTAGTTTGGCTGTATTTGTGTTTGCATGCAGCATACTGCCTATAGTTGAAGCTTGTACGTGAAAAGCTCTTGAGTTAGCGTCTCAACAGCATGCGATTTCGGGGGAATATTAGGCGTGGTTGAATACAACCAAAATCCAGAACAAATAGCCAGAGATGCCATAGACGCCTACCTCATCAAGGCGGGGTGGCTTGTGCAGGACAAAAAGGCATTTGATCCGCACGCTGGCCCAGGCGTTGCTGTGCGCGAATGGTCAACCGATATCGGCCCTGCTGACTATGCGCTTTTCCTCGGCACCAACGCCGTCGGCATTATTGAAGCCAAGCCCGACACATGGGGCCACAAGTTAACAACGGTTGAAGAGCAATCCACCGGCTACGGCGACGCTAACCTCAAGCATGTCACAGGCACCGATCCGCTGCCCTTCATCTATGAAGCAACCAGCAAGATCACCCACTTCACCGACCGGCGTGATCCAAAGCCCCGCGCGCGGGAGGTTTTCACCTTCCACCGCCCGGAAACGCTGCAAGAGTGGCTCGACAGCGGCGACAGCCTGCTCACCCGCCTGCAAAGCATACCTGAACTTGATCCAACCGGGCTGCGGGACTGCCAGATATCAGCAATTGAAAACCTTGAGATCAGCTTCAAGGGCGGTCACCCGCGTGCGCTCATCCAGATGGCTACTGGTGCAGGCAAAACCTTCACGGCAATCACCTCGATCTACCGCCTGCTCAAATTCGCGGATGCCAAGCGCGTGCTCTTTCTTGTGGACACAAAAAACCTCGGCGAACAAGCCGAGCAAGAACTCATGTCCTATGTGCCCAACGATGACAGCCGAAAATTCACCGAGCTATATAATGTACGCCGCTTGTCCTCATCTCATGTGCCCAAGGACGCGCAGATCTGCATCAGCACCATCCAGCGCATGTATTCGATCCTCAAGGGCGAAGACCTCGACGAAGCGGCGGAGGAAGAAAACCCTGCTGAGAGTAAGCTAAAGCCAAAAGAGCCACTGCCAGTAGTCTATAACGCCAAGGTCCCGCCCGAGTTTTTTGATTTTGTCATCATCGACGAGTGCCACCGCTCAATCTATAACCTGTGGCGGCAGGTGATTGAGTATTTTGACGCCTCGCTTGTTGGGCTGACAGCAACACCAGACAACCGCACCTACGGCTTCTTCAAAAAGAATGTGGTCAGTGAATACACCCACGAAAAAGCCGTCGCAGACGGCGTTAATGTCGGCAACGAAATTTATGTAATCGAAACCCAGGTCACCAAGGGCGAAACACTTATCAAGACTGACCAGCTTATTGAAAAGCGTGAGCGCATCACCCGCGCCAAGCGCTGGGAAACACAGGACGAAGACGAAACCTACGGCATCAACCAGCTGGACAAAAAAATCGTCAACCCGGATCAAATCCGTACGGTCATCAGGACATTCAAAGACAAACTGCCAGCGATATTCCCCGGCAGAACCCATGTGCCCAAAACCCTGATTTTCGCCAAAACAGACAGCCACGCCGATGACATCATCAACACAGTGCGAGAGATATTTGGCGAAGGTAATGAATTCTGCAAGAAGGTCACTTACAAGGCCGCTGAGGACCCCAAATCAGTGCTCGCGGCCTTCCGCACCACTTATTTCCCGCGCATCGCCGTGACGGTTGATATGATCGCAACAGGCACCGACGTAAAGCCGCTCGAGTGCTTACTGTTCATGCGCGACGTCAAAAGCAAAAACTACTTTGAGCAGATGAAAGGGCGCGGCACGCGAACGCTCGGCAAGGATGATTTGGAAAAGGTCACGCCAGATGCGGGCAGCGCCAAAAGCCACTATGTAATCGTTGATGCCATCGGCGTTACCAAATCGGTAAAAACTGCCAGTCAGCCCCTGATCACCAAACCCAGCATCCCGTTCAAAGACCTTGCGATGGGCGTAATGATGGGCAGCGCGCGTGATGTGGACACGGTCAGCAGCTTGGCGGGGCGTTTGGCGCGCCTCAACAGCCAGCTTGATCGGGAAGACCGCGACAAGGTTGAGGCGAAATCAGGCGGCGTACCGTTGACGCGCATTGTCGGCGACCTGCTGGACGCAATCGACGCCGACCGCGTGGAGGCAGAGGCGAAAGCCAACACCGGCACCCCTGCGCCCTCAGATACCGATATCGAGGCCGCACAAGACGGCCTAGTTGCTGCTGCCGCGCGGGTCTTCAATGGTGACCTGATCAATACGCTGGAAAACATCCGCCGCGACAAAGACCAGACAGTTGACCATGACAATATGGATACGGTGCTAAGCGCCGAATGGGCGGGCGATGCAAAAGACAATGCCGGTGTCCTCATTCAGGAGCTGAAGGACTATTTCCTTGAGCATAAAGACCTGCTCACCGCACTTGAGATATATTTTGACGAGCCCCACCGGCGGCGCGAGGTAACCTTCGCCATGATCAAGCAAGTGATGGATAAGCTGCGCACAGACCGCCCCAAGCTTGCGCCTATGAGGGTGTTCAATGCGTACGCTATGCTCGATGAATATAAAGGCAAGCAGCCAGTAAGTGAGCTAACAGCACTGGTCGCGCTAATCCGCCGTACCTGCGATCTGGACAAGAGTATCAAGCCCTACAGCGAGGCTGTCCGCGCCAATTTCAAGCGCTGGGTTTTTGAGCAGCAGGCAAGCGGCGGTGCTAAATTCACAGACGAGCAAATGCAGTGGTTGCGCATGATCCGCGATCATGTCATCACCAGTTTCCATATGAACCGGGGTGATCTGGATATGGCCCCGTTTGATGCAAACGGCGGCTTGGGCAAAATGTACCAGTTATTTGGGACTGATATGGACAGTGTGATTGAAGAATTGAACGGGGCATTGGCAGCGTAATGGCATTAGGACTAACACCACAAGAGATTGTGGACAAAGGCGAATACCAACTTCTTGCCAAGGCTTCTCATTGGGAAAGAGTGTTACTGAGAGATGTTGCAAAAGTTCAAAACGGCTTTGCGTTCAAATCCTCATTCTTCAATCGCTTTGAAGGCGTCTCGCTCATTAGAATAAGGGATATATCGAAAGCCAATACAGAACACAGATATACCGGGCAATACGACGAAGCCTACATTGTAAAAAAGGGGCACATTCTTGTCGGAATGGACGGTGACTTTTCCGCTACACGATGGATTGGCGAGGCAGCGCTCCTAAACCAGCGTGTCTGTCGATTGACCATAGTATCAGAGCTATTTGATGAAGCGTTCTTCTTCACTTGCTTGCAGCCATTTCTGAACGCCATCAATGCTGAAACATCATCGGTAACGGTCAAACATCTCTCATCACGTTCTATCGAGACCATACCATTACCATTACCGCCGTTGGGCGAGCAAGAGCGCATCGTCGCCAAGATCGAGCAGCTTTTTTCCGAGCTGGACAAGGGCGTCGAGGCGCTAAAAGCAGCTGAGGCGCAGCTGAATGTCTACCGCCAAGCCCTGCTGAAGCACGCCTTTGAAGGCAAACTCACCGCCGACTGGCGCGAAGCCAATAAAGACAAGCTGGAAAGCGCCGACACCCTGCTAGCCCGAATAAAAACCGAGCGCGAAGCCCGCTACCAGCAGCAGTTAGATGACTGGAAACTGGCGGTCAAGGATTGGGAAGCAAGAGACAGGGAAGACAAGAAGCCCGCTAAGCCAAAGAAGGCATCCAAATTCGACACCATCAGGCCAAAAGAGCTAACTGGTTTTTCAGACCTCCCTCTTGGTTGGGCTTATTGTCGACTGGGCGAATTTATTGATCATATTGATGCGGGAAAGAGCTTCAAATGCGATGAGCGCCCTCCAAAAGGTGATGAAATTGGAGTAGCTAAAGTTAGCGCCGTGACATGGGGCGAATACCAAGAAGCAGAAAGTAAGACCTGCACTGATCCAACTAAAATAAATCCAGATTACTTTATTAAACCCGGCGACTTCCTATTTAGTCGCGCCAATACCATCGAATTGGTTGGAGCTTGCGTGGTTGTCAGAGCAATTTCACAAAGGATAATGCTTAGTGACAAGACTCTTCGCGTGCATATCCCAAACAACTTGGAAGATTATATACTTCAATACCTTCGGTCCCATAACGGGCGGCGCGAAATTATGGCACGGTCCACTGGAAACCAAGACTCTATGCGTAATATTGGCCAAGAACGCATTCGCAATATTGTATTCCCAATCAGTGGTTACGAGGAAGGCAAGCTCGTATTAGAGAAGTTGGGTGCCCAGCTCTCTGTCGTCGATCACATGGAAGCCGACGTCGAAACCCAGCTCAAAAAATCAGAAGCCCTGCGCCAGTCCATTCTTAAAAAAGCCTTCGCAGGCCAGTTGGTACCGCAAGACCCAACCGACGAACCCGCCGCCACCCTTTTGGAGCGCATCAAAGTCGAAAAAACCGCCACCGCCGCAAAGGTCACAAACGCCAAAGCTGGCCCAAAAAAACGCCGAAAGAAAGCGTCATGAAGATGCAGTTTAACCGCCTTACATTGAGTGCTGCATGTGACATATTGAAAGCGAAGTTTTCAACTAATGCTCAATGGGAAAAGTTATTTTTGGAATGGGGCATTGAAGATGAGGTGAGTGGCGGCAGTTTAGAGAAAAATGCTCTGGCACTTTTTTCATATGCTGCCCGAAACCCAGAGAAAGAAGTCTTTACCAAGTTAGGCGATATCAGTCTTCATCAAGCAATCGTTGAGGCGGCGTTGGTTGATTTAGAATTTGATGCCGGTGATGAAGCAGTTAAAGAGCTTGAAGTTGGCCTAACTAAGGATGGCTTCTGCCTTGATAAAGTAGTGCAGACAGAGGAAAACCTGTGGGGTGAGGACAAGGTGTCTTATACAGCCAGTCTAAAGCGCATGTACCCTGCAATGCAGCAGCTGAGCCTTCCAATAGCTGAAAGCGAAGTATTTTCCCTTATGTCCAGGTTGGGCTTCAGCGTACATAGCGGTCATCTACAGCAGGCAATTGATAACTTTACCCAAGGGAATTGGGCAGCAGCGAACAGCCAGTTACGTACGTCTTTTGAAGGATTGCTTGATACGGTTGCTGAGCGACTTGGGGCTGACGAAAGTATGAACTCCAAAGCCAAGCGCGACTATCTCGGGAAAACACTGGCCCCGCCATTCTTGTCGAAGGACTTGAATGAATGGTTGGGCCAAAACAGCAACCCGCAATTCGTTCAGGGACTTCTCAGTCGCTTACATCCTGCTGGAAGCCATCTTGGATTATCTGAGGAAGACGACGCCGCATTCAGACTTCATGTCGTACTAATTACAACAAGACTGTTTTTGCGGCGGTTTAGCCAGTGGGGAGACTAGAAAATGGATATTACGCCCGGAAAACAAAATCTCGACGGTGTATTTGCCAGCACGCGATATTACATAGACTTTTACCAAAGGGATTATCGCTGGACCGACGAACCGGTGCTTCGTCTATTGGATGACGTGTTCTTTAAGTTCAACGAAGCCTATGAGACGAACAGCAAGCTTGAACCGAATGAAGAAGTCATTACCGAACACTATCCTTGGTATTATCTGAACACCTATGTCACCAACAAAGTTGGCGGAAAGATGTATATCGTCGATGGGCAGCAACGGCTGACTACGCTGACTTTAATTGCCATTAAACTCCTCCATATGGCCCGGGAGTACAATTCCAAACTTCAACACTGGCTCGACCGAAAAATCGCAGGCTATTCTGGGGCCGAGAGTGAATTCTGGATGAACCATGAAGGCCACAAAGCAGCGCTAAAGGCTTTGTACGAGAACGAGCTAGACGATGTAGATGTGTCCTCCGGCATAACCGCAATTAACCTTGAGCATAATTTTCACACCATCTCACGTTGGCTAGATCGCCATCTGGATAGCGAAAACAAATTTGCAACTTTTGTCTTCTACTTCCTACGAAGACTGGTCCTGATCGATCTAAATGTCGAGCAGACTGATGTTCCAATGGTATTTGAGGTTATCAATGATAGAGGCGTGCGGCTCCAACCCTTCGAAATTCTCAAAGGCAAGTTGCTAGGTCAAATCGACAAGACTTTGTTAGAGCAGAAAGATTACAGCGGCCTGTGGGAAGCGCAGCTATCACTTATCGATTATGAGTTTATCGATATTTTCTTCCGGACTTGGCTAAAAGCGCGTTTCGCTGACACTCGTGGTGAAGGGCAAAAATTCGATGGCGACTATCATCGCGAAATATTCAAAAGTGACTATCAGGAAATACTGCCGCTCCGACACAACCCTGCAGGCGTGGCAAATTATCTGGACGGACCCTTCACGTATTACACTAGACTATATAGCCGCATCAGGAAAGCTCATGACGGCGATAATGGAGCACTCTTTTACAATCGCCTGAATGACTTGGACAGCGCTTTCATGCTTATCATGTCCGCGTGCAAAATAGATGATCCGGAAGAGGATCTGAAGTTTGATATTCTGCCCTCGGAAGCAGACCGATTGTTCACATTGCTTCAGCTACAGGGCGCATATGACAGCAACAACTACCAAGAATTGCTCTACCGAATTTCTGCAGATATCAGAGATGGTGAAGCAGCGGAAATTAGGGATATATTTGACGCGCATCTAATGGCTAGAATTGGAAGCAAACGTGGCTCTGTAACTACCGAGCCGTTCCGCTACGCCTATTTCCGAAATATCGGCATTACCAATCTCAACAAACGTTTCACGCGCTACTTCTTTGGCCGCATTGATCAGTTTTTTGCTGAAAACACCAATATGGGGGAAAAGCACCCGCTGGAAAGTTTGGTAACTAAAACCAGCGCCTCTGAAGGCTTTCATATTGAACATATTCTCTCAGACAATGATGAAAATCGGGCGCTTTTTGACGATGACGAAAACTTGTTTGAACAGGAAAGAAACCGGCTCGGTGGAATATTGTTGTTGAAAGGCAAGGACAATATATCCAGCAATAACGAGACATATTCAAATAAGCTTCAGTCTTACGCCAATTCGCTATATTGGAACGAGACATTACGCGAGGACAGCTACAAATCAAAGCTAGATATGCGAGCGATGAAGGAGGCTTTTGGCCTTGATTTGGAGGCTATGTCACAGTTTGGCCGCGACGAATTAGAACGTCGACAGAAGCTTTTATTTCAGCTTGTAAGTATAATATGGAAGTAACCACATGAACGCCGCAACTATTGTATCCAAAGTCTGGGGTTTCTGCACTGTTCTAAAAGATGACGGCGTCGGCTACGGCGACTATCTGGAACAACTGACCTATTTGATCTTCCTCAAAATGGCAGACGAATACAGCAAGCCGCCTTATGAGCGCGATATGGGCGTGCCCGCAGAGTTTAACTGGCAAAGCCTTGTAAAGCGCAAAGGCGCTGAGCTTGAGGTGCATTATGTGCGCCTGCTTCAAGATTTGGGCAAGAAAACCGGCATGCTTGGCCAGATTTTCACCAAGTCGCAGAACAAGATTTCTGATCCGGCGAAGCTCTCGCGACTTGTAGCGATGATTGACGGTGAAAACTGGCTAATGACCGACACGGATGTAAAGGGCGAGATTTACGAAGGTCTATTGGAAAAGAACGCCGAAGATACCAAGTCAGGCGCTGGCCAGTATTTTACGCCACGCTCACTTATCAAGACCATGGTGGCCTGTATCCAGCCCGCACCGGGCAAAACAATTGCTGACCCGGCTTGTGGCACTGGCGGGTTTTTCCTCTCTGCCTACGACCATCTTGTGGCCAAGAATGATCTTGATCGCACTCAAAAAGAGTTCCTGAAGCATAAGACTTTTTACGGCAACGAAATAGTAGCCAATACACGCCGCTTGTGCCTGATGAATATGTTCCTGCATAATATCGGCGAGATGGACGGCGAGGCGTCAGTATCATCAGCGGATGCGCTTATTGCAGATGGTGGCTTGCGCGTTGACTATGTGCTCGCGAACCCGCCATTTGGCAAAAAAAGCAGCATGAACTTCAACATTGACGATGGCGAGCAAGAAAAGGAAGAGCTGACCTACAACCGGCAGGACTTTTGGGCGTCCACATCCAACAAGCAGCTGAATTTTGTCCAGCATATCCACACCATGCTCAAGACCACCGGCCAAGCCGCCGTTGTGGTGCCCGACAACGTACTCTTTGAGGGCGGTGCGGGTGAGACGGTCAGAAAGAAGCTGATGGAGACCATGGAGCTTCATACGGTCCTCAGATTACCGACCGGAATATTCTACGCCAACGGCGTGAAAGCGAATGTGCTGTTTTTTGATAACCACACGGCTGCGAAGAAGCCGTGGACCAAAGACATCTGGTTTTATGATTACCGGACCAACGTGCATCACACTTTGAAAAGAAAACCGATGCGCATGGAAGACCTGGCTGATTTTATTAACTGCTATAATCCAGCTAACCGGCATGACAGAGCCGAGACGTGGAACGAAGACAGCAGCCCCGAAGGGCGTTGGCGCAAATACGCCTACAAAGACGTTATGGCGCGCGATAAAACCAGCCTTGATATCACATGGCTCAAAGACAAAAGCCTGACTGATTTAGATAATCTGCCGGAGCCAGACATATTGGCCGAAGAAATTATCGAAAACATCGAAGCAGGCCTGAACAGCTTCCGCGAAGTACTAGTGGGGTTAGGGCAAGCCAAGTAGAGTCTATCTACACGATTTCTACTTGCTGGTTTCTGATATTGAATAAGTTACTAATACCGTAATTTTTATACCTAACATTATAAACCGTAAGGGGTGGGATTAAGTATTTGTGACTTCGTCCACTTAATTCCAGATATAGAGATAAGCAGAGAGCTATTTGGATAATAAATCTCTTGAATTTGCGATAATATAGTCTGTTGACGCGTGAATTATCTCAAATCTACGATTATGTAAATTTCAATGTAACTCTGGGTACTGAAGAGGGTGTGACCTTGAACGGTTGTCCGTTAAACCCAAGATGAAAAAATGTTTAATATCAATATGATAGATTTTTTCTCTGTTATTTTTATGTACCAAGTAGAGGGGAATAGAAAAGTTACATAAGGAGTTACATAAGTGACAGTCAAATAAGATAATTATCTTAGTTAGTAACACTAATAGGTGAAGTATTTACACGCGTGCTTAAAAGATAATAAACAGGGCAGATATTTATTTCCGGCCCGACTTATTTACTGTGCCTCGCCCTGAGGAAACCTCTATTCTGTACTGTAAAACTTAGCACCGCTTTCGGTTATAATGAAATTACACGTCAGTGCTGATTGGATCACCCCACCATAGACATTTGTGCCTCTAATTCTTCCCAAATATACAATCATTCTAGGGTGCCCTCCGTAATCCTTACTCTTTTCTCGTTTGTAGATGGAACCTCGCCGATACAATTGAGGTCGCAGCGTCAATTCGAAGCTATCTGGATTATTCATCAACACTTTGAACTCATCGACACAATCAGCAATATGAGCCTCAGTAATAAGGGACTGCGCTAGTTCGATATCTTCTTCAAGTAACGCCAGCTCTTTTTCACCGTTCTCTGTGGAAGTTTGCGCGAAGGCCTCACCATACGATTTACAGCCCCAAAAAACTAACAACAGGGAAATATATGTCAGATACTTATTCATGCCGTGCCCTCTCCATGCATTTATCTGAAACATGATCAACTTGTAGATATTTACAAGTATATAAATACTAGTATTTCTTCTAATGGTGAGTTTTACAAGCGTGATGCACATTCCCGTTCATGAATGAGCAGAAAAAAGAGTTTGGGGCCCGCGTAAGAACGATGCGGGAGGCCCGCACATGGAGCCAAGAGGAACTGGCACACCGAATTGGCCGGTCGGTCTTTACAGTCTCTAGTATTGAACGAGGTAAGGGTTTGCCCACAGTAGATACGCTGGCTGCTCTTGTGAAAGCTCTCGATATATCTGCAGAAGAGTTGCTTGCAGTTTTTTGGAAAGAAGAAGACTAACTACGCGGCGGAACGCTGGAGAAAAGTGAGCACACCGCTAGTTGGGCCGTTCAAAGTACTTGTAAAAGGCAATAAATAGTCGCAAATAGCCCCATGGTAACCGGCATCCATATACGGGTGATCCATTGAAATAAGTGCTCAAGCTTTTCCTTTGTATTGCGCCACTCTTCTGCCTTTCTCTCCCATTTTTGATACTCTGCAAGGTTATTCGGAGGACGTTGTTCATTTGCGTCTTCGGGAGGACCACCATCATCCCACCAAACCGTCGGCTCGTAAGCAATGCCCTGTTGCACTGTTGCTGCCTGCGCCCTACGTTCCATAACTGCAAAAGATAGATCAATTAGATAAAGAAGAAATGCCCAACCAACCAACGTCAACATGACTAACCAAAACGCGTGAGCATTTGATTTCGCTACTGCCAAAGACATAAGAGGCATATGCTCTGGAGCTAAACCGTAAAGCCCCATTAAGACAACAGGTGTACAAATTGTGACCAAGGCTGCCCGGTGACGTAACGCACTACCTGTGAGCTCTATTGGCCTCTGCAACTTTTCGTATGCGCTTAACTTACTATAATCCATATGATCCCCCGCCGATCTATTCAGGCCATCGTTATAGCAATTGCTGCCAATGCTGCCAAAATAACCCCCAAATCAGCCCCAAACCCTCCACAAGTGAACAAATGTAGATAGTACGCAGTTCGCGTATGTAATTGTAAGTAGGTAAGTTTTTGAGGTATACTTGGAACGCTTAGTAAGCTTCGGAGGGCAGCGCTCTATCCAGCTGAGCTACGGGTGCATACCAAAAGAACCCAGCCACAATAAACGCTGGTTTCGGCGCGGACCCTACAACGGGAGCCGCATTCCTGCAAGCCCCCTTTTCCGTGCGCCTGCCTTCAGCTTCCGGGCGCGTACTTCACAGTACAACAGCTGCCGACAGCTAAACTTTACACACAGAGAACAGAGTCGCAAACCAGCCAATTTCCAGCCGCCAATCAGGCCGCATTCGGTGCAAATCAGTAGTATTTTTCAATTTCTGACGACGATTAAGTGCACTACTAGAGGTTTAGTTAAAATTTTAACTATTTTTTTCAATTTTTTTCTTATTTAAAAGCAACGCCTTAGCAAGGCATTTGGGTGTTATTTAAAATTTTATCAAATTAATTACCAGCAGTTAACGGCCAAACCGTATAAACAGCACAGACGCCCGGCCTGTCAGGGAGCCCATTACGGGAGACAGATAGCGGGATCAATATGCAACTAAAATGGTGGTATGGGACTATGGTTACTAATCTTAAAAAAATGGCAGCAGCTTTTGCTCTTTTGTTTGCTTTTGGTGTTGTGGCGACACCGGCATACGCTGCCGACATGACAAGCTGGAAAAAGGCTGTCGCTAAAAAGGTTGCGAAGAAGCAAAAGTATCCTCGCTCGGCGCTAGCGCGCGAAATCGAGGGTCGGGCGAAAGTACGCCTGCATGTAGCGGCTGATGGCACAATTGCGTCACACGAAATTCTCGAAGAAACCGGCGAAAGCGTTCTCGACCGGGAAATTCCAAAGTTGGTAAAACGGTTAAATCCGCTACCGGCTCTGCCAGACGGCAAAACAGAACTGTCTTTTGTTCTGCCAATAAACTGGCGCCTAAACTAACTTTACAAGTTTTGAGTTATGTTCTGAGTACCCTAAATTTTGTTTAGAGTAAGAAACGGCCTCCGGTTATTCGGGGGCCGTTTTCGATTCTCCTGCTAGCAGCCGAAATCTGCCTAGGCAACCCTGTCTGTAACCGCCTGACCAAAGGGAATTAGCGTTGTCTCACGCGGTTCATCCACCAGCGCGGGGTAATCGGTGGTAAAATGCAATCCCCGGCTTTCCTTCCGCATCTGCGCTGACCGAATAATAAGGTCTGCCACCACCACCAGGTTTCTAAGCTCTAACAGGTCCGCCGTAACCCGGAAGTTTCCGTAATATTCATGGATCTCCGCCGACAGCAGGTCCACCCGGCGCTTGGCACGTTGCAGCCTTTTATCAGTGCGAACAATGCCCACATAGTCCCACATAAACCGCCTCAGCTCGCGCCAGTTGTGGCTCACCACCACTTCTTCGTCGCTGTCGGTTACTTTGCTTTCGTCCCAGGCACGCGCAACAGCTGGCGCAACCATTTCTGCTCGGCCCTTTAAAATATCATCTGCCGCTGCACCGCCCATCACCAGACATTCCAGCAAGCTGTTCGATGCCATGCGGTTGGCACCGTGCAGACCCGTATGCGAGCATTCGCCAACGGCATACAGGCCGGCAAGGTCTGTGCGTGCATTCAGGTCAATATGGATGCCGCCGCAGCTATAATGCGCCGCAGGCACAACCGGAATAGGCTCGGCCGTTATATCAATGCCAAATTTCAAACAGTGACGGTAAATATTCGGGAAATGAGAGACAATAAAGTCAGCATTCTGATGGCTGATATCCAGCCACATATTTTCCGCGCCCGTACGCTTCATCTCACTGTCAATCGCCCGCGCCACAATATCGCGCGGCGCCAGTTCAGCGCGCTCGTCATAACCCGGCATAAAGCGCGTGCCGTCTTTGCCTAGCAGCACCGCGCCCTCGCCCCGCATCGCCTCGGTAATAAGGAAGGTTTTTGCATCGGCATGAAACAGACACGTGGGGTGAAACTGGTTAAATTCCATGTTGCTCACACGGCACCCAGCGCGCCAGGCCATGGCAATGCCGTCACCGGTGGAAGCATCAGGATTGCTGCTATATTGGTACACACGCGATGCACCACCCGTGGCGATAATTGTCGCACTCGCGGAAAAGGTCTCAACGCGGTTTTCGGCCATGTTCAGCACATAAACACCGTGTGCTGCGTCGCTATAGCCGCCTTTTTCCTCAAGATGCCGATTGGTGATCACATCAATCGCCACATGATGCTCAAACATATCAATATTGGCTTCCGCCAGCACCCGCTCGTTCAGCGTATTTTGCACGGCTTTGCCTGTTGCGTCCGCAGTGTGCAATATGCGTCGATGGCTGTGGCCGCCTTCACGGGTAAGGTGATAATCATACCGATCTTCGCCGCTCTGGTCGGTGCGGTCAAATTCCACACCCAATTCAATTAAGTGTTCGATGGCTTCGCGCCCGCGTTCCACCATAAAACGCACCGCCTCCTGATCGCAAAGGCCAGCGCCTGCGACAAGTGTATCATCAATATGCGCCTGAACGCTGTCGGTGGCTTCCATAACGGCAGCGATGCCGCCCTGTGCCTGCTGCGTGGACCCAGCCGTCATTTCCGCTTTTGAAAGCACCGCCACGCGGCAGTGCGGCGCAAGCTTTAAGGCGGCGGTCAGCCCGGCTGCGCCCGATCCAATTATCACCACATCATAGATGTGCTTCATGCAGCATCCCTGCTTGAGGTCAGTTGAAGGAAAATATCCTCCAAGTCCGTTTCGTTGGTGGAAATATCATTGATGGTCAGCCCGGCTTTTTGCACCGCCGCCAGTACCATGCCCACATTCGCGTCAGATTGGTTTATCTGTACCGCCAACTGGTTTCCGGGCTTGAGCACGCTTTTAAACGCAGCTA
>Ga0316204_10002196_pt1 | contig 45942 bp, 37 predicted proteins | sample 6monrhotite_MG_2_FD_205661 | JGI IMG/M metagenome (GOLD analysis project Ga0316204, IMG submission 205661) | Microbial mat bacterial communities from mineral coupon in-situ incubated in ocean water Damariscotta River, Maine, United States -... | ecosystem: Environmental > Aquatic > Marine >... | reverse complement strand
AATATCTAGAGCATCACCGAAATCCTTCGAATAAAGATAGCGGAAAAATGATTCTCGAATAGTGATATGCCGGACTTTTAGTCCTGTCACAACCTATGCACTTTCAGTGCATAGTGGTTGAGTTTTTACTCGACTATCAGCAATAACGTAAACATTGGTAACGGAATAGCCGGAGTTTATCTGGACACTTTAAATATAAATTTTTGGGGTAGAATGAATAATTCTATCATTGCGAATAATACCAATGGAAACGGTCCTTCCGATTGCACTACGACTGGATGGGTATCTGCTGATTACGCCATCGTTGGTGCTACTGACGGCTGTTTAATCGGAGGTCTGGTGGGTAGCCAATTTGGCACAGCAGCCAATCCAGTTGCCCCGATGTTGGCTGCACTAGCTACCGATACGACAGCGGGTTTACGTTATCGGGCACCACTAGCAAGCAGCACCGCCATTGATAGCGGGGAAGTTAGTAGTGTATGCAACGCGCCTTACTTTTCAGGCGACCTGCCTGTTTCAACGGATATGTTAGGCAACCCACGCTCTGCAGACGGTAATGATGACGGCATTGTCGCTTGTGACATTGGGGCTATCGAAGTGAAGCCGGATACCACACCGGATGCGTTTGCCTTCAGTGATCAAATCGATGTAGCAGTGAATACAGAAATCGCATCAGATGTGATTACTGTGAGCGGCGTAGCATCTCTTTCTCAAGCGAGCATTAACATTGATAACGGTGAGTATCGCATTAACAGCAATGACTTTACCGCTGAAGATGGTGTGGTTAACAACGGCGACTCCATTGATGTTAGGCATACATCAAGCAATGAAAACTCAGCCACAACGAATACCGTGCTCACCATCGGTGGTGTATCAGATACTTTCAGTAGTATCACAGTTGCAGCGATACCCGATACCACGCCAGATGCGTTTAGCTTTACAGGCCAAACCAATGTGGCGTTGAATACCACAATCAACTCGAACAGTGTCACCATCAGCGGCCTCGAAGCTGCGGCGGCGATTGCTATTACCGGTGGTGAGTATCGTATTAATGGCGGTAGTTTTACCACAATCGCAGGGGTTGTTGAAAATAGTAATACGGTGGTGGTGCGACAAACCAGCTCTGCAACCTATTCAACATCTACCCATGCTGTATTAACCATTGGTGGTGTTAGTGATACGTTCAGCCTAACGACCTTACCGAACACCACGCCCGATGCGTTTGGTTTTACCGATCAATCAAACGTTGCTTTGAATACGTTGAGTACATCCAACACCGTTACCATTAGCGGCATCAATGCAGCAGCAACCATCTCTGTGAGTGGTGGTGAATATCGCATTAATGGCGGTGATTTTAACGCAAGCGCCGGTGTTGCTAACAACGGAGATGTGGTTGTTGTGCGTCAAGCCAGCTCAGCGGATTTTTCTACCACTACAGAGGCGGTGTTAACCATTGGCGGCGTTAATGATGCGTTTAGTGTGACAACGTTAGCCTGTAGTGTTTTACCAGAAACAGTATTGCCAGATACCATGCCAGATGCCTTTAGCTTCATCTCACAAGAAGGCATTGAAATAAACACACTCATCACCTCCGGTGCGTTTAGCGTAAGCGGCCTTGAAGCCGAAGCGCCAATCAGCATTAGCGGCGGCGAATACAGCATTAACGATGGCGAGTTCACATCGAGCGAAGGCGTGGTAAATAACGATGATTTAGTTGTTGTGCGCTACACCAGCTCTGAAAGTTATGAGACGGCAACCGATGCGGTGTTGAGTGTGGGTGGCGTGAGCTTTACCTATCGCGTAACGACACTGGCAGAGCCCGCTGCAAAGCCGAGTGAGGCTGATGCCGGTGGCAGTAGTAAGAGCAGCAAAGGCTCGTTTGGCTATTGGTTGTTGCCGCTCTTTGCTCTGCTTGCAGTGAGACGCTTTAGAATTTTTCGTTGATCGAATTTTGCTAAAAGTTTGAGAGTGGCCTTCGGGCCACTTTTTTTATTTCTTTCAAAAGATCGGTAAGAGTAGTAACGTTAATTGACGTAAAGGTTGTGAGAAGTGTGTGGATGGGGTTTGGGGTATATGAACAACTATTTTGGAAAATCCTTCAAACAACATCTCCCCGATGGATTTCGTGTCGCACAAGCACAAAGCGAATTTTTTGTTTGCTCCATAACAAATTCTTTCGCGTGACTATTTGTTTGCGCTTCTTTTTTTGAAACACCATAACAGTAGCAGATTAATGCCTGCTCTGATTTTTCTTTTATCCCCACCACGGTTCTGAGTTGTTCTTTCTCAATCGTGGCGTTATCCAAACCAAAGTAGACAACGTTGCAATCGGGATCATCACAAAAATAGTATGGTTGCTCTTTGGGGGGCGATTTCCAAGGTTGTTTGATATGGTGTAGCACTGTGTTGTAGGGGACTTCGGTGTGTTGCTTTCCATCCATTGGACAGGTGTGTTTCTTTGGGTGATTTTTCGTCAAGGTGTTTGAAGAACAGCAATCGCTCATGGTGCTAAATCCTTTTCTAGTCTTTGTTTATAAATCAGAGAGTGCAGGGGGCTATCTGTTGTTACTGTTCATCAATCGGATTAGGTGCTTCCGGTGCGGGAATTCTCCCTCTACGTGGCATGTCCATTCTTGCTGTCATCCCACCATCGACAACAAATGATTGCCCGGTTACCCAGTTTGCTTTGTCGCTCGCTAGCCACAAGGTCATTTCGGCAATTTCTTCCACCATGCCATAGCGCCCTTTCGGGATGTGGGGTAGCCAAGCGTCGCTGGCTGCTTGCAATGCTTCGGCTGTTCGTTCAACGGGAACCACACCAGGCGCTACGCAGTTAACTCGAATTCCGCGCTCCGCCCATTCCAATGCTTGCACTTTGGCTAGGCTTTCTAGTGCTGCTTTTGAGGCTGCATAGGCACCAAAATTCGGTACACTATTTTTCGCATGGATGCTGGTGTTATGGATCACACTACCGCCTTTACGAAGATGTGGTAACACAGCGCGACTCAATAGATGGGGAGCACGTAGGTTGATATTGAGGATGTCATCCCAAAGCTCTGCGGAGGTATTTTCTAAGTAGGTTTTGAGAACGATGCCCGCGTTATTGATTAGGCAGTCGATATCACCGAATTCATTTACTACCTCTGATACTAATCGGTTGATGGCGGTTTCTGATCGTAAGTCGGCATAGAATTTTTTTGCGCGACCTCCGGCTTTGATAATCTCATCAACGACCGTTGCCGCGCCTTCTTCTCGCGTTCGATAATGGGCGGCGACCGTTGCCCCGTGATGCGCAAACAGACGCGCTATTCCGGCTCCGATTCCTCCTGATGCGCCTGTAATCAGTACCGCTTTCCCTTTCATATCCGCCAATTTTTACCTCCACTGCCTGCATTGCTATTTGTTCAAATATACAATAACCAACTATGTTTAACGACAATTATTAAACCTGTTACATAAAAGATCTATGAGCTTTGGTTGTGGAGATGCTTCTATCCTGAAGTCGTTGAGTTATCGAGAATAGCTGACTAATTGGGTAGTGAAATAGAAGGTGAAAACAGGATGCAGAGTTTTCGTAGGGTATGAAAATGAATAATTCAAGCTAAATATGTACGTTTATCCTCAGGTTGTATTTTGAACAGTTACTTTTCGATTAATAGATAGTGAGGCTTATGCCACCCCAGGCACTTCTAAAGCCTATGTCCATACTTTAGCAGAATAAAATAGATGTCGATTCTATTTTTCAGTCAGCTTATACTTTAATTAGCTCCGTTCAACTAGAGAGGATGTTAAACAATGCAAGAGAATAACAGCGTTGATATCAACGGAAAAAAAATGAAGATTGATGAGCTTGTGACACGCTATAAAGAAATGGAATTAGCAGAACGAGAGCGCAAAGCACGAAAAAGTGCGAAAGACCAACTTAAGCCGCTTCAAGCTGAATTAATTCTTTTACAGAAACATCTCGAAGATATTAATCGTCGTATGATTATTGTATTTGAAGGGCGAGATGCTGCTGGTAAAGGGGGAACCATTCGTCGTGTCACGCGGTTTATGAACGAAAAACATTACCGTATTGTTGCTCTTGGAAAGCCAACTGAGGAACAACGTACACAATGGTATTACCAAAAATATGTCTCTCAGTTTCCTCGAGGTGGAGAAATTGTCTTGTTTGATCGCAGCTGGTATAACCGAGCAATGGTTGAACGGGTGTTTGGATTTTGTACGGAAAATGAATACGAAAACTTTATGAATGGCGTAGCCGGGTTTGAACGTGATTTAGTGCGCAATGACACGATTTTGCTAAAACTTTATTTCAGCGTAACCAAAGAGGAGCAAGCTCGACGTTTTGAATTGCGCCGCACGGATCCATTAAAACAGTGGAAGCTGAGTGAAGTTGATTTACAAGCACAAGATCGCTGGGATGAATTCACAGATGTGAAACATGAAATGCTCAAGCGTACGAGTACCATTGATTGCCCCTGGACAATCATTCGCTCAAACAACAAAGATGCCGCGCGACTCAATGCTGTTAAAGTCATATTGAACGCCGTTGAGTATCAGCGCAAGGATAACTCTATTGACTATGTGCCAGACCCGAAAATTGTCATCTCTGGTGCACGAGAATTAGAATTAATGGAGGCTCAGAAAATTGAGAGGGGATCATTTAAGGCTTAAAGATATTCGACAATTTGTCAAAGAGAAGTAGTACTGGAACCCAAAGTTACACTCTGTGTAATTGATAAAATCTCACGTTATCTTTATGTGAGTTTGGTTTTTTTCGAGCGAAAAAAAGGCTAAGCTTAAAAACTAAGCTTAGCCCTTTGAGATACAGTATTTTGCGACTTATCGTACGCGATAGAACGGCTCGGCTTTGTCGGCAGAGGCCTGGTAAACCATCGATATGTCGTCGAATGATTTCTTACCAATTTCCAGCGCTGTTTCGTCATCAAGTTGAATGGCATCAAATCCGCAACGTTCTAAATAAGCGAATTGATCTCGGAACACGTCACCGGTTGCGCGCAGTTCACCTTTGAAGTTATGACGTTCTCTCAGCAAAAAGCCGTAAGAGAAGCAAGTACCATCGGTATATTTTGGAAAGGTCATCGAAACCAAATCGAAATTTGAAAGATTTTCGACCACTTCATCGATGTTTGTATCGCTGCTAATAGAAACGCCTAGTTTTCCACTGTGCGAACCAAATGCATCTTTTTCGTTCATCCAACGCGAAAACGGAACAATGATATCGCCATCAGTAAGTGCATCATCAGTAGACAATGTTTTCCAGGTGTCTTCTGTGAGTTGTCTGTTTTTAAGAATCTGCATGAATTGAGTCTCCTGCTGAACTTAATGGTTTTTCTACTGCGTAGAGGTAATCTTTAAACGGTTGTTTGCCGATACGTCGGTAGGTTTCTAGAAAGCGTTCGCCATCAATGCGTTTTTCAACGAATACGGTTAACAGCTTTTTCACTGAATCGGCAACTTCATCAATCGGGACTGATCGACCGACAACTTCACCAATCGAAGCATCTTCTTCCGCCGAGCCGCCGAGTGTAATTTGATACCACTCCGCACCTTTTTTATCGACACCGAGCAGGCCAATGTGTCCGACGTGGTGATGACCACAGGCGTTCATGCAGCCTGAAATTTTTAGTTTCAATTCGCCCAGGTCGTAGAGGTAATCCATGTCATCAAACATTTGATTGAGCTGATCAGCAACAGAAATTGAGCGCGCGTTTGCAAGTGCGCAAAAATCTAAGCCTGGACAACAAATCATGTCGGTTAGGGTACCGATATTGGCTGTTGCTAAATCGCCTTCTTTGAGTTTTTGCCAAACTTCGAAAAGGCTATCTTCTCTTACGTCTGCAAGCACAAAGTTTTGATCGTGTGTGGTTCTGATTTCGCCAAAGCTATACTGTTCAGCAACATCTGCAACGAGCGTCATCTGCTTGTCTGTCACATCACCTGGTGGATTATTTGGGTCTTTTAGAGAGACAACGACAATTCGATAGCCATCGTGTTTATGGTCTTTTGTATTGTGTTTAATCCAGGTGCGGAACGATGGGTTTTCATCTAACTGTTTTTGATAAGCCGCGCTATTTGATTCTGCGCCATCATAATTTTTGGGATTGAAATGCGCTTTTACTCGATCAATTTCTTTTTGATCTAGCTCCATGTTGACAGAGGAAGTTTCTAAAATGGCTTTCCACTCTTTCTCAACAAGCTCACGAAATTTATCAACACCAAGTGATTGCACAAGAATTTTGATTCTTGCTTTGTACATATTATCTCGACGACCTTTTTGGTTGTAAACCCTTAAGATTGCATCGAGATACGAAATAAGATGCTTTTTCGGCAAAAACTCGTTAACAACTTTGCCTAAGATTGGGGTGCGCCCTAATCCGCCGCCAACGAAAACTTTGAAACCGATTTCACCTTCGGCATTTTGCACCAAGTGTAAACCGACATCATGCGTTTGGCTCGCTGCGCGGTCTTTCGCGGAACCGATTACCGCAATTTTGAATTTACGTGGCAGGTAAGCAAACTCAGGGTGGAAGGTAGACCACTGGCGAATGATTTCACAGTACGGTCGTGGATCTTCAATTTCGTCAGCAGCGACACCTGCATATTGATCGGAACTGACATTACGAATACAGTTTCCGCTGGTTTGAATAGCATGCATTTGTACAGAAGCTAAGTTTTCAAGAATATCTGGAACAGTTTCAAGTGCGGGCCAGTTGTATTGCATGTTTTGGCGAGTAGATACGTGGCCATAGCCTTTATCGTATTTTGTTGCGATATGGCCAAGCATACGCAATTGTGTTGATGAAAGTAGTCCGTAAGGAATAGCAACACGAAGCATGGGGGCATGTGTTTGCACGTAAAGCCCGTTCATCAATCGTAGTGAGCGATATTTTTCTTCATCAAGTTCGCCAGCTAAGTAGCGTTGAGTTTGATCGCGAAACTGTTTTACACGTTCATCAATGATTTTTTGGTCGTTCTGGTCGTAAAGATACATACTATTTATCCGGTCAGAGGATGAAATTATCTAATGAATAAGCTCATAAATTATGCCGAGCCTAAATTGACCGGTTAATCTATCAGGAGTTGCTAATGATTTGAAATAATAAATTGTTCTTTTTATATATAAATAACAGAATACTGAATAAATAGACCGGCTGAACACTTAATTACTTCGTTATGGGATTCCTCGTCTGGGAGGAGATATGTGATTGGGTTAACAAGAAAGCAAAATCGATTTTAATTCTGAGTCGCAGTTATATGATTTACGAAAGAGAAGAAATAGTAATCAATTTGAGACAAGGTTGGCACAAGTTAACGAATATCAACAAAAACTGTTAAAAGCATCGTTTTTTTAGACGAACATTGTTTGATAATTAGTCGGGAAAAACGTGCAAACTATGATTATTCAAGATCTCAAAAACTATATTAGTATTCAGAGAAAATTTTCGGTAGCTAAGCGTTTTCTCGATAACTTGCTGATCGGGTGTGTTTGCTTTGTAATTTTTATACCCACGAGTGTTATCGCAGATAGTTACTCCCAATCCAATTGGAGTTCGTACTCTTATAAAGATGATGAAGTCACTATTGTTAATAGTGATGAGGATCTAGAGTTGGATTATGGATCAGCAAATTCCGCATCCATTCAGACAAATCCGATTAATACTAATGATAAGACATCAGCCGTTGAAATTATTAGATGGAACGAGACATTAGTTACTTCAACCGATATTCAAATTCAGATAAGAACTGCCCCCGATAGTGCTGGCTCACCCGGAGCTTGGACGCCATGGATGGGGCCAGATGGTACCAGTAGTACTTTTTGGAACTCTGCAAATACACATGATGGAAAGTGTTTAGGAGCTGGAAGTATCGAATGTTTTCTGCTTCCTGAACAAATAACAACAGCTAAAAATAATCAGTGGCTTCAATTGAAAATCACTTTGCAGTCTAGCGTTGCGTTCACGCCTAGTCTTGCAAGTGTTGAAGTCGTATACAGTACAAATCGAATCGGGCAGTGGCGTTTTGACGGCACCGTAAATGATGAAACCTTTAGAGCAAGAACTGCGGTGTTGTCTAGTGAAGCGATGTTTGTTTCGGACGGTGATCGAAATGCGTTATCAGCTGATGGTCTAAATGGATATGCTAAGGCTTCTGGGTTTATTGAGTTGGGTGTTACATCGCCCTATACTTACGAAGGGTGGGTGAAAATAGAAGATGGTGTTACCGATGGAAGTATTATTCACCTTTCTGAAACATCTAATGGTCGAGGTCTTTGTTACAGTCCTGTTTCCTTAGTTGACGGAAAGATTGTTGCAACAAGTTTTGATGGGACGTCTCTAAATTCAGTAACTGCAACAAATGCTGTTATGTCCGATATCTGGTACCATTTTGCAAACACTTGGGACCCTGTTGATGGGTTGAAATTGTATGTTAACGGGTTATTGCAAGGGACATCTCCGCAGCCATCCCTTGGAACTAATTCTTCTAACATGTATGTCCATTTTGGATTTGATGATCCTTCCTACACTTGCGAGGGAGATACTGGTTCGTATTTTTATGGTTTACCTTACAGTATCCCTGTATTTCATGGTCTCATTGATGAGGTATCAGTATATGATGTCGCATTAGATGCAGAAACTATTTCGGCTCGTACTGCTTTAGAAGCATTACCTATAGCTCCAATTTTTGATTCTACAGCAATTCTTGATGCCATTTCTGGTGAGTCTTATAAATATGAAGTTATGGCTACTGATGCAGACAATGGCGTTTTGGCTATTACAGGAACCCAGATGCCCGCTTGGCTTACGGTTAATGACTACGGGAATGGGTATGCTATCTTGTCTGGAACTCCAGGGGCATTTGATGCGGGTTTACACGATGTTACTCTAACAGTGTCAGATGGTTCATTTGCTATTGACCAGGTTTTTCAAATTACCGTAAAAGCTGCGGCCTCGGCAGGTTCAAATTGGAAGTATGACGGTGATGCATTAGACTCAGGGCCAAATAATAGAAACGGTACACTGTACGGAGGAGCCACATATAGTGGGGGAATCGATGGGCAAGCTATTGTACTCGATGGCGTAGACGACAGAGTTACTCAATCTGGCTCTAAGTACTTCGTTAGTACAAATGTTCCTTATACTCACATGGGTTGGGTCAACGTAGCGACCGGTGAGACAGATGGGAATGTGCTTTATTATCGTTATAGCGGTTATCACTGCTACGTCCCTATTTCAATAGTAAATGGAAAGCTTGTTGCGACAAGTAAAGCGTCCTATTCAGGTCCTGCAATAACAGTTACTAGTGATGCCGAGCTAGCAAAAGATACATGGTATCACTTTGCGACCACTTGGGATTCCGTTAATGGTTTAAGGCTGTACATTAACGGTGTGTTAGAAGGATCAACACCTCAATCAGCATTTTACGGAAGCGGTTCTAGTACAGTTTATACACTGTATGTTGGTTACGGTACAACTAACAGTAACTGCAGAGGAAACACCTACTCACACTTTGCCGGTATGGTCGATGATATTCAGGTTTTTAATATGAGTTTAGGTGAAAGTCAAATATTCGAAATATACGAGTCAATGTTTAATGAAAAGCCTACGGGTGATGTAACTATAGACGGTACGACTACAGAGAATTCGATTCTCTATGCAAATACATCGTCTTTAGCTGATGATAATGGATTAGGAGCTTTTAATTATCAATGGACTCGGAATGGGGTTGATATTTCTGGTGCAACAAGTGAAGCATATACGTTAACTCAAGAAGACGTTAATCACGTTATGGGAGTTAAGGTGGATTTTACAGATGGTGCTGGATATTTAGAAACATTTGAAAGCGATCCTTCAGCAGTTATTGCTAATGTTAACGATCTTCCGGTGGGAACTGTAAATGTAGTTGGTGACTTTATACAGGGGCAGACAATATCTGTAGAAGTCAATTTATCTGATCTTGATGGATTGGGACTACTCAACTACCAATGGTATCGAGATGGTACGAAGCTCAATAATGAAAAAGGAGTGAGTTATCAACTGGAGGCAGATGATGTGGGGCGTAAGTTCACCGTTGAAGTGAGCTATACCGATGGTCATGATACAGTAGATAGTTTCATGAGTGGAGAAACCGTAACTATTGCCAATGTGAATGATTTGCCCGAAGGAGAGGTGTCGATCAATGGCAGTTTGAAAGAAGACGCATTACTTTCGGCTTCCAATACGGTAACGGATATTGACGGCGTCGGTCCTATTCACTATCAATGGTTACGCAATGGCATTGCCATCGAAGGTGCGGATCAAGGTAACTATTACCCTGGCGATTTGGATGTTGGCCAAAAGCTGAGTGTACGCATGAGTTATGTTGATGGATATGGCACCACAGAAACATTGACTAGTGCAGAAACGATTCCTATTGCTAATAACAATGACCTTCCAACAGGTGGAGTCTATTTTGTGGGAACGTTTAAAGTCGGCGAAACAATCACGCTCGATGAACAACTGACCGATGCAGATGGGTTAGGTAGCTTTGCTTATGCATGGAAACGCAGTACTTCAGGAAATACAGGAGTAACCAATAGTGATTACATGATTACAGACGCGGATGTTGGAAGTACGCTCAGTGTCGTTATTAGCTATATCGATGGTTATGGAAAATTAGAAAAATTCACGGCGAAATCTGCGATAGTGGTTGAAGGAAACAAAAATCAGGCTCCTGTCATATCGCCACTCCATGATATGACAATTGAAATGAATGTGGTAACCAATGGAATTACTTTCAATGTGAGTGACGATGCAACATCATTGTCAAAAATGAATGTTTCTGTTTATTCGGCTAATCAAGACTTAATCCCGGATAAAAATATTCGTTTGGGAACAACTGAAACCGGTTACGAAATCTCGCTTACACCGAAGCAAAACGCTTATGGTTCGTTAACATTGACTATTAAGGCAAACGATGGCGTAGCAGAAAGTATACACCGATTTTTAATTACTATTACAGGTCAAGACAGCGACCAAGATGGAATACCAGACTTGGCAGATTTAGATGACGATAACGATGGTGTACCAGATAGCTATGAACTTGCCAATAACATGAATCCACTAGACCCAGCAGATGCGGAATTGGATAGCGATGGTGATGGCAACAGTAATTTCGATGATTATCAATCTAGCTATGAGCCTGATACGTCACTAGAGCTCGAAGGAACTGTGCCTACAATAAAATCGCCGAAGGATATTGTGATTGATGCAAATGGATTATATACAGAAGTAGAACTGGGGAACGCAGAAGCAATTGATGGACTCGGCAATGAAATTGCTGCATTCGCAGATCAAGAAGGACCTTTTCAACCGGGTGTTCACATTATTACTTGGGTGGCCAGCGATACATTAGGAAACTCAATTACTGCAGAGCAGGTTGTAAACGTTATTCCACTTGTTAATTTCGCGATGTCTCAAACGGTGGATGAAGGTAGCACGGTAAATATTACGGCAAAACTTAATGGTAATGCAGTGAGATACCCAGTGACTATTCCTTATACTTTGAGTGGTACTGCAAATAACCCAGAAGATCACAATCTAGAAGAGGGCAATATCATTATCGAAAACGGTTTGGAAGGAAGTGTCTCTGTAGATATCGTGAAAGATGATCTGAGAGAAATGACTGATGAGACAATTGTGGTTGAAATGGGGACGCCACATAACGCTGTGCAAGGCAGCGTAAATCGTCATACAGTCCGAATTGTTGAATACAATGTTGCGCCTACAGTAACGCTAAAGGCTCTGCAAAATAGTCGTGTAACAAATCTTGTGGTTATCAACGACGGAGATGTGATCATTCGTGCAGACATTCAAGACCCAAATAGAGAAGATACTCATAGTTATAACTGGCAGCTTTCCGATAATAGTCTCATCGATACTGACGAGGTGGATGAGACATTCACAGTTGATGCTAAAACGTTGGGTGAAGGAATCCATATCTTACGACTTAACATCAACGATAGCGGAACACCGGTGGAGTCGGCTGGTGTCGAGCTAACGATCAACGTAGTGAATGAAAAACCGCAACTTTCACGTCGTCAGGATAAAGATAATGATGGTATATCTGATTATGATGAAGGGTTTGGCGATGAAGATGGCGATCGTATCCCGAATTATTTGGATACCACAATAGGTGCTCAAATAATTCCATTATTGCAAAACATTAATAACGCATATTTAGTGGAAACAACAGAAGGGAATAGCCTCCGATTGGGTAATATAGCGTTTGCTGCGGGAGACAACAGAGCAGGTGTTACAGTCGCTCAGCTGGACAAATATAGTCAAATACCATCAGCGATTGATAATGTCGCAAATATCGGAGGTTATGCTGACATAGAGCTACACGGACTATCAGAAAAAGGTGCATCAGCTAAATTAATATTGCCGCAAGTCTCAGAAATTCCTCACAGCGCAGTGCTACGTGTGCTAAAAACTACGGGATGGGAAGATTATGCTGTCGATGGAAAGAATGAATTGCATTCTGCACCTGGAAGCCAAGGTTACTGTCCGCCACCGGGGGATGCAACTTATACGGTAGGATTAACCCCAGGTTATTGGTGTGTTCAGCTGACATTGCAAGACGGTGGAATGAATGACATCGATGGTGAAGCCAATTCGGTAGTTCGCTATTCTGGTGGTGTTGGTAAACCAATTGAAGCGGATGTTGGAGCCGTGATTACTGAAACGGTGAGTAAAGCGTCACTACTTTATTTATTGCTTTCTAGTATTGTGTTGGTGGTTGGTCGTCGTAGATTGTAATCTAAATGTTCAAGCCGCTTGTTGCGGGTACACACCTTTTGGGGCCACGCAACGGGCTCCCCAAAAAAAGCTAACTTTATTCTATTCTGGTAAACGCTTTTTATCTCAGTATTCTATACTGACTAAAAAGCGTTTTTATGTCGTAATTTCAGATGCATTTTGCTTCGGTATTATATTACACGATTGAGTGTCTGAATCGTAAACGATTATCACCTCTCCCATTTTAACTTGCTGTAAAACTTGTGCAACTTTTGTGGCAAGAGGGATATCATCCCATCCATACTCTGTGCCTTCGCGTGTCACGTATTCCTCAACGAGTCCTTCTAGGGCGTCTGGACTTATTTGTTCATACGGTATTATCATTTTTGTAATGAGTCAGCGATAATTGTCTTATAGTAATTCATATTCATATAAATCAGATTATAGTTTAGAAAATGGGGGTTTGAAACAATTGATTAAAAAGCAAACCAGAATTCTAGCAAAGCTTTTATTGGCTAGTTTTCTGTCTCTCTATATTGCTGAAATATACGCAGATCAAAGTTGTCGCTTACCCCGGCATTTTACGCCTTGGGATTATGATTCGACAGCTGCAATTGACAAGGGGAAGGATTGGCGCAGTACGCAAAAAACGGATTACTGGATGCTATCGTTGAGTTGGTCAAAAGCCTTTTGCGATAGGTTTGAAAATGATGGACTCCCCAAGCAATTATATCATCAGTGTTTGCATAACAAATTTGGATTGGTAGTACATGGCCTTTGGGCTCAATCGCGTAAAGCTGGTAGTAATGTCAAAATACATCCGAGAAATTGTCATGACACTTCGGCAATTCCTGCTGAGCAGATACAAAAGTATATTTGCGAAATACCTAGTGTTAAATTAATACAAAAAGAATGGGAGAAGCATGGTTCATGTGATTTTTCTCATTCAGCTCAATATCTGTCCAAAACGAGTGAGCTGTTTAATCAACTAAAACTACCATCTCGTGAAGAATTGTTGAAGTTGGAATACACATCATGGAAAAAGGTGAAACAGAGAATTATTCAATTGAATAGATCTCTCGGATTGAATAGCGAACATGTTTTTGTGAAGTTTAGAAAAAATCGACTGCAAGAAGTGAGAGTTTGTTATGATTTGCGATATCAGTTTACATCTTGTAAACAGCAGCTATAAGTAACAAGTAAAGGTTGAAATTCTCAAATAGAGTTAATTATGGAAAAAGAAATTCAGATTGTCCCAGGCTTTTCCTGGTTTGGTAAAAATATTGGTATAAAAGATGACACTCTCGATTTTGGAGGTGTGATATCTAAGGTTGTATGTAATGCTGCTGCAGTTTTTACTCGTAATACGATGCCAGGTGCGCCTGTTATTGTTGGCAAAGAACACTTAGTAGATGGAAAACTTCAGGCAATTATCGTTAATTCGAAAAATGCGAATGTGGCGACGGAATTAAAAGGTGTTGAAGATTCAAAGCGCATTTGCGAATTAGTCGCTAAAAACTGTGGAATTTCTACTGACCTCGTATTGCCTTCTTCCACGGGAGTCATAGGGCGATATTTGCCAATGGATGTTATCGAAGTTGGTTGTCAAACACTGAGTAACGATTTTGGTTCTAGCAAAGCACATGCAGAGAGTTTTGCACGTAGCATAATGACTACAGATTCTCGCCCAAAATGGATTAGCGCGAAAGTGGGTAGTGCAACAATCTATGGTGTTGCAAAAGGGGCCGGCATGATAGAGCCAAATATGGCAACCATGTTGAGTTATTTCATGACTGATGCAGAAATTTCTTCTGATTCATTACAGAAAATATTAACCCGTGTTGTGAATCAATCGTTTAATCGAATTTCCATCGATACTGATACCTCGACGAGTGATACGGTTGCTATTCTAGCCAATGGTCTAGCAGGAAACGTTGATCTTGAAGAATTTGAAAATGCGCTATTAGATATGTGTATCTATCTAGCAAAAGAGATTGCGAGAGATGGTGAAGGGGCAACTAAATTAATAGAGCTTATCGTGAGTGGTGCTGAAACTCAGCAACAAGCGCTATTAACGGCTAAATCAATTATCAATTCTCCGTTAATTAAAACCGCAATCTATGGCGCTGATCCCAATTGGGGACGGTTTGTTATGGCAATAGGTAAAGTGTTTGATTATGTCGTAGCGATCAAAAATCTAAAAATTTATTTTGGTGAAAATCGAGAATATTTTATTGATGCAGATGTTATTGATAGAGATATAGTACCGTTGGATGAAATATCCACAATGTTAAAAAATGAATGCGTATTTATTGAAGTTGTACTCGGGAATGGGGAGTATTCTGAGAAAGTCTGGGGCTGTGATTTGACTGAAGGATATGTGAAAGAAAACGCCTATTACACAACTTGAAAATCTGTAAACAAAAAAGGTTAATAGGTCAATTAGGTTTATTAGCCTTTTTTTTCTTAATGTGTAATTTGATGGAAAAATAGACGACGAAAATCGCGACAACACCTCCTACCCATAGAATCTCTATTATCCATAAAACACTCTCCATATTATCGAGCACCCAACCTTCGATATCCATAAACTTTCTCCCTCATAATTGAAAAAAGAATGTCTCACAAACAATATAGTTGAATTACGATACAACACAACATTTCCTAGATTCTCAATATGCTATTATTCGTAAAATGTTAATTAAAAGTAGAGATGTGTTATGGAATTGAATTTTTGGAAAGAGCGATGGGAAAACGGAGAGATAGGCTTTCATCAGAGCGAGTTCAGTCCTTATCTCGATAAATTTTGGGATAGTTTATCCGTAAATGCTGGTGGGACAGTTTTTGTTCCTATGGCTGGCAAGTCTTCAGATATGATTTGGTTTGTTCAGCAAGGCTATTCTGTCGTTGGGGTAGAGATTAGTAACCTTGCTGTAGACGCGTTTTTTTCTGAAAATGAATTGCAACATAGAATTGAAGAATGTAGTCGATTCCGTACTTATATAAGTGAAAATATTGAAATGCACTGTGGTGATTTTTTTCAATTGACTGAAAAGGACTTATCATCGGTCACAGCTGTCTATGATCGTGCTTCCTTGATTGCTTTACCGCCTAGTATGAGGGATGCATATGCAACACATTTGAAAAAAATTCTAACGCCGCAAAGCAAAATATTATTAGTGACAATGGAATATTCTCAAAGCGAAATGAGTGGCCCACCATTTTCTGTTACGCAAAGTGAGATAGAAAAATATTATCAAGACGAGTTTGAAATTACTTTACTGAACTCTACCGATATTCTTGCAGAAAATGCTCAGTTTAAAAAACGTGGATTGACTCATCTCAATGAAAATGTTTATTCACTTGTTCGTCGTTAGTTGTATAGTCTATGCGTAATCGATCAAAAAATAGAAAACCTCGAAAATTATCATTAGCGATTATTGAAATTACCATTGATGAAGTTTCTAGGTCTGGGGCGGGAGTCGGCCGAGATAAAAATGGTAGAGCCGTATTTGTTCCATTTTCAGCACCAGGGGATAGAATTAAAGTTCAACTGACAAAAGAGAAAAGCAAATATGCAGAAGGCGAGATTATCGAAATGCTTGAAAAAAGCAATTTGCGTATTGAACCGAAATGCGCTGTATTTTCTCAGTGTGGTGGTTGCCAATGGCAGCATTTACCCTACGATTATCAATGGCAGGTCAAACTAACAGGTGTTAAAGAAACGCTACGTTTAGCGAAGATTAAATATCGTTGTTTAATTGAAGAATATCCTGCGTACAATACGTGGGGTTATCGAAATAGAATACAGTTGAAAGGAAATGCAGATAAAATTGGTTATTTTGCTCGACAAAGTCATGAGTTAGTACCGATTAACACTTGCGAGGTAGCCCACCCAAAGATCAATTCGGTGTTGGATGAAGTACGCAAGGAAGGTGAGAAACAAAGTGGAGAGTATAAAGTTGAACTCAATTTAGCGCTCGATCATCAAGTTAATCGAACGTGGAATCAAATACATGGTGCTGAAGGTTTTCGACAAATTAACGATGAGCAAAATATAAAATTGCGCGAATGGATTAAGGCGAGAATTCCTAAAGATGTTTCAGTTTTAGATTTATATGGTGGTGCAGGCAATCTAACTTTACCTGTAATTGGTTCGGTTGAAGAGACTCACTGTGTTGATTTAACCGTACCGGATGATGATTTTTCTCAGCAAAAATTCTACTTTCACCGCTCCGCTGTATTACCGTGGTTACAACAGAGAATGGCTCAGATTAAAAGCGGGCAGCTGTCAATAAAAGATCGATCATGGTTTGCTGTTATCGATCCTCCACGCAACGGATTAGCAAAAGATGCAACGCAGATAATTCTATGCCTCAATGAGCATAGAGTAGACACTGTGATTCTCGTAGGGTGCAAGCCTGATCCATGGGCAAGAGATGTTGCTAATTTTGTTGCTGATGGATGGAAATTAAAAGAAATTGCTCTATTCGATTTTTTCCCTCAGACATTTCATGTTGAATCAGTTGCTTTATTGATCAAAAAGAAGAAGCATTAGGAAATAAAAGTAATCTTTCTTACATTGTCGTGATTTCCCATACATTGAGTTTTTTGATTATCCTACAAACAGATTGCCTATTTTTGTTTCTTCAGTTTTTTATGCCGATTGTTTGCTTGAATAAAATGTACAATTAAATGAGTAAAAATGGAGCGTTGTATTCAATTATTGAGCAAAGTTGGCTCAATAAGAATATCGTGGAACGCGAATTAATTTTGAATCGCATATGCTTAGATCAAAAGTCACGACGCTTTTTTTCTTCAAATTAATCATTTGCTTACAAGTTAAGCCGGAAGGTGAGTAAATACGGGAGTTACAAAAACTGGCAAGATATATGCTCTATCAAAACTAATTTTTTCGGACTTAAGTGAAACAGGAGCGTTTCAGATGAAAAAAATATTTCCCGATGCCTACTATGATCGTGTCTCCGAAGTATTAACTGCAGAATCAAGTGAGCTGGCGTCAACGCCACCCGAACATCAAATTGTTCGCCACCTTAGTTTGTTATCTCAGTTTTTGAATTTAAAAAATAGTCGGATTTTGTTGAGCGATGCAAATTCTGGCGAATTATCAGTTCGTTTTTCTGAAGCTGAAGAGAGTTTGCCTTCTCATCGCCGCGTAGGTTGTGATGGAGTAATGGAGCACGATATTTCAAAGACCGAATTATTTGTACCAATCTCAAGTAATGACGCAGGCATTCTTGCAAGTATTGCTTCTATGAAAGCGAGATTAAAAAAAGATGTGGAAGAGTTATCCGTATCTATTTCCTATAAAAATATTCCACTTGGGGTTCTAATGGTAGATTGTTCTTCTCAATCAACTGAAGACCGAGAAGCGATTGAAAGCGTGCTTAGGAATGTTGCAGAAATATTCGGAAAGCTCTTGGTTGAAAACTCATTGTGTGAAGTGCCTCTTTCAGCGTAAAAATTAAAACCATCTCCCTCGAAAGTTGTGGAGCCGAGTCACTATCGGTTCCACTCTTTTATTATTGCCGCAGTAACGAATTTCTTGATTTGTGTGAAGAGTTGGAAATTACAGCGCTGGTTTAAGCCAATGTGTTGGATACTGATCCAACGCAGCAGATCGTACGGAAAATATCTTGAGTGATAGCACAACAACACAAGGAGCGATTCGTGCGAGCAATGGCCGAGTTGATTTTGAAAACGCGACTATACTCGCTCTATAAGCTTTTAATTCCGATATCTTATGCAGCGTTAGGGTAGATTGTCTGTGTTAAAAGTGATAATTGGATTTAGTCTTTGAAAAGCTGTTAATCTACAATAATAGTGATGGCCTGTTCAAAAAATAAGGAACAATTAAATGGCAAACTGTCTCGATTATGCAAAAATTGCATATGCTGCATATTTTAAAAGTGCGAATCAATATTATAGTGACCCTCCAGGGCATATGGTAGATGCTTGGAAAGTTCAAAAGTGGGAGACCGGATCGCTATTCGGTGATGGTTTTCAAGGTGGGATTTGGCAAAATGATACAGATGTGATTGTTGGATGTTGTGGAACAAACCCTGGTCAAAAAGGTAAATTTCTGCAAGATCTTTCAGCAGATTTAAAGATAGGGTTGCGCATACTTCCAAATCAATGCTCTTCTGCACGACAAATGGTTAAGGAAGCAAAAAAAATAGCAAATGGTAGAAAAGTTTCTGTTACCGGTCATTCACTCGGTGGCGGCTTGTCACAAGTTGTCGGATTGTGGGAAGAAGTTCCTTTTGTTACCTTCAATGCGCCCGCAATGAAGCATGCGATTGCTGCGGCACATTTTAATTTTCTCAAACCGCAAATGATGTGGAGAACGTGGAAATCTAAATCGGCGAGCAAAATACCAGGTGTTAATTTTCGTATTAATGGCGATCTTGTGAGTATTCACGGTATTGCTGGTGGTCATATAGGAATGGATGTTGATCTACGCAAGCCGCTAAGTAGTGGAGCGCATGGAAAGGATAACTGTTGGCAAGCGGTTTTGGAAACTGATTGGGCGAATATAGATCCTTTCGAAGCATTATAATCGCAATGCTTTTTGTATAGATACGCAGTTGAAATAGCTGCGTATTATTTTTTTAAATAATTATTTTCATAGACGTTTTCCCTCATGAACTCAATCTGCTTATCGATCATCCAATCCATACTATTTAGTAAAGGCTGATATTTTTTATCATCGTTTTCTAATGTTGCAAGTACTGTTGCGATTGCTTCAAGCGTTGAGTAAGCATTTTCATTGGGTGCTTTTCGAATTCGATAGCGAGGTAAATTTTCTCGTGTAAAACTGATTTTAGGGATGCTGTTTAAATAAGGGTTCTCGTAGATTAAGCGGCGTGTTTTACGCCAGCTACCATCAAGAAAAATTAGTGGTCGGATTTGTTGCGAATCAATTTCTTCTATATTTATGCTTTCCTCTCCAGGATATACCAACAACGGTTCACAAAAGTTTATTAGCTCTACAAGATTATCGTTATGTAAGCTATTGTTCGAAAGATAGGTTTTACAATCGTTCAAACTGAGTTGGGCTATTCTTGCAGTGCCAATTGAGTGATTTTTCTCCTTATAATGCTGAATAATGTGAACAGGCCAGCAATTTACTATAGAGGTAATTGTGTGACAAAAGCAGACGACCTGAGGACGAAGGCATTTTTTACATATATTTCGCTTCAAAGTTAAAACCAACTTTTAAACTCAGGTATTGTATACTATATTTACTACTAAACAACCAATAAGTATCAACGCTTCGATTGAAAACAAGGATGTGACATTCGGCCTTGATTTTGTGTTCTTAATTGCGTGTATCTGCAATGGGAATAATCAGTTGGCCGCACGTTTAGAGTGCAAACAGTTGGTTTGATTAGCGTAATGAAAAGTTTTGTGTTCACCTGGTTGGTGAATCAAACACTTTTCATATAGCTAAGTAAATCAAATGATTGTGCTATAAATTGTGGCTCAACTGATTAATCTAGGATAATGTATTGCGGATATAGGTTGGAGTATGCTTATGGATCTATGTGTTTTGTTTGAGTCTCACCGTATTACCTTCAAAACAATACGATTGTTTTTGGAAAACTATCCCGATGGGGTTGTGATTTTTAATCATCAAAGTCAAATACAATTTTTTAACAAAAGTGCAGAAAAAACGTTCTTATATCGAAGAGGGCAGGCAAAGAATCTTACACTAAGCGCTTTGATCGCGCCTAGCGCTAGAGGAAACTACGAACAAAAACTAAAATTACTTCATGGTTCAAGTTCTCAGATTATATCAGGAGAAAAATTTGAAGCGGTTGGTCTTAAAAAAGACAAAACTGAATTACCTATCGAACTATCTTTGCATAAAATCACCACTGAAGAGGGTGAATTCTTTCTGAGCTTTATTGAAGATATCAGTAACCGCATTGAAATGCAGAATAAGCTTTATCAGCAAGCTATTACCGATTCACTAACAGGCCTTTACAATCGTCGATATTTTGATGAGAAAATTACAAAAGAGTTTCAACGATCAAAACGTCATAAAAGAATATTCTCGATTTTAATTGTTGATATCGATGGTTTTAAACAAGCTAACGATCTTTACGGACACAGTTTTGGAGATGAGCTGTTAATAAAAGCGAGAGATGTTTTTCAACAGGTATTGAGAACGGAGGATGCTATTTTCCGTTACGGTGGTGATGAATTTGCGATGATCCTGCCGGAAACGGTAAAAGAAGGCGCAATAGATGTTAGTGAGCGCCTAAAACTCAAGTTTGCCAAAGAGTTTAATTTTCGTGATAAACGTATGCAATTTTCTTTGAGCATAGGTATTGCTAGCCATCCTGAAGATGGTAGTACTGAGAAACAGTTATTGCATGCGGCAGATAGTCGTATGTATCTGTCAAAAGAGAGAGGTGGAAACATCATTACCTCTCATGATAAAACAGATGAAATAACAATTAATGATGAATTGCTTTTAAGATCGTTGGCAAAACTGATTAGTTTAATGGATAAACATAATCAAGATGTCGAGTTAACAAATATTAGCCATGCTACAGAGCTGAGAGCGCTGAGTAGTGAAATAGGTCGCCGACTTGGGCTTTCACCTGCACGTCTTTATGTGCTTGAACAAGCATCGATGTTACATGATATTGGTACTCTGCACATTTCAAATTCAATTTTTAATAAGGAAGAAAAACTCACGGAAAGTGAATGGGTAGAAATAAAAAAACACGTCGAAATTGGCGAGATGATTATTGGCTTAATTGCAACGAATGAAAAAGAAGAACTTCATGATTTAAAAAATATTGTTGCACAACATCATGAATGGGTGAATGGAGAGGGTTATCCTCGCGGTCTCAAAGGTGATGAAATCTTGTTGGAAGCGAAAATTCTTGCCGCGACTGATGCTTATAGCGCAATGACAAATAGACGTCCGTATAGGGATGCAATGAGCAAAACAGAGGCGTTAGCTGAACTTAATCGAAATGTAGGACAACAGTTTGATAGTCGTGTTGTTGAAGTATTAACGGACCTTGAGAAAAATAATGAACTGGATTTCGATTATTAACATGTAGAAAACTGATGTGATTACGTTGAGAAAATTGTTTAAAACCTTCCTTGAGATTTTGAAATATAATTGGAAAGTAACTGGGATTCCTGATTCATACGTAACAAGTTTGTGTGAGTAATGCGGAAAAGGGCACGCATTACTTTGTAAACAATAATCGGATATTTAACCAACAAAGATTCGAAGTCATTAGGATCAAGTGTGTAGACTAGAGCGTCACCTTCGGCTCTAAGTGTTGCTCTTCGTGGTTTTCTGTCAACAAAAGCACGAGTTCCAGCACACTCACCTTCCGTCATGGTGTAGACTATTTTTTCATCATTACCAGCAATTACAGAAAGTTTACCCTCAATTAATATAAAGAGTGTATGAATAGAGTCGTTTTGTGTAACCAGTTTATCTTTATCTTTTAATTCACGAACACCCATAATATCGGCGATAACTTCGGCTTCTTGTTCGTTTAACTCTTCACCCAGTGATGAGGAATGTACCTTGTTACATAAAGCTCCACTCATGATATCTGTTCCTTGGTAATCAGATGACAACTATCATTTAATCATGATTCATTCCAGAATTGAGAAAATTCTTTGTAAGCGAAATATGAAGTTTAAAATCACTCTGTATTTATGTGAAATTACAGAAGTGGGGAAATGAAAAAGGCACTCAAAAAAGTGCCTTTAATTTTAGAACTGATGATGCTGACTAACCGTATGCGAGATCACTGTCCGCATTTTCATTGTCATCATTTGCCAAGAAGCGTTCATCTTTTCTAGCGTCGAGAATTTCTAGCAGTGTATTTTGCAAGCAGTCTATTCCTAAACCTGTTTTTGCAGAAATTGGTAGCACAGTACCCTTAAAATGATCATTAATTTTGTGTAACGGTAGCACATGATCAAGGTCTCTTTTGTTTGCGCAAATAATATACGGCAAACCTTTATCAATCATCTCTTGTTCCATCTCTTGTTCGCGTTCATTTATTCCGCGACGAGTGGCTGCTTCGCTATCGATAAGTAAAATTCCTACATGTGCACCTTTTGCTACAATGTGGCGCGCAAATTCAAATCGAGTTTGTCCAGGAGTGCCAAAAAAATACAGATGGTAGCCACCAAAAGTGATCTTTCCAATATCAAATCCAACAGTAATGTTTTGACCAGATCGAGTAGTATGCTCAATACTTTTTGCTTGATCAGGATTAAATTGGTGAACCAGCGTCGTTTTACCTACATCTTCCTCACCATAGACAGCGATTTTTATTTTTTCTAATTTTGATTCAGCATCCGTCATGCGTGTTACATCCCCCACAGAGCGTATAATTATTCTTATTTTGTAATTGTTTAGGCTTTTGTTTTTTGCCTCAAAACTGCGCTGCATTCGTATACAAATGATTACATATCATCTATATGTTCACATTCCTTGTGAGTAAACGCCTTCTAGTGCATGGATACACATAGTTAGAACAATGCAGGAGCAATTGTTGAGTTCTGGTGTAAATCTAAATAGATTGAAACAGTTACTTTCATTTATATGTGAAAACTTAATGCCCTAAATTTTTTATTATCAGCTTGAATTCTTTGCCCATAAAACAGCAGATTCTATATGGATAAGATAGGCCAACAATACGTGTAATCATGTTAATTCGCAAGAAAAACTTACACAAATTTTAGGGAATAAAATTGAGCGTTTTGCTCGGAAATATCCTGTAAAATGCTATGGTATATTTGCTGAACAAATAACAACATAGCATCATTATCTGAAAAGCTAGATTAAGCAGAAAAAGTTTATCGTAATAGATACACAGCAGTGCAACGTCTATATAATAGCCCTCCGTCTTGAAGTCCATGATTGAATATAATTTAACCTTTTTCCGTGTTACGAATAATCTGACAATATGTTTTTTAACGACGAAAGATCGACGCTTTTTCGACCACTAGTGGGTAAATTTCGGGAGCAATTTGTTGAGTGCTTGCAAGCGCTCTATACACAACTCTATAGCGCAACTGCGGATTATCGGCAGAGCTTAAGTCGCGACCGAGTGATCGATATATTCCAAGAGGCTATTCCCAAAGCTTGCGTGATGGAAGAGGAGGAGAGCGAATTTGTCGCTCATCATCGCAGTGAAAGAGAACAGGCAAACTGGATCTTCAATCAACTATTGGAGCATGGTTGGCTTGATAAGCTTCATGACGATGCAACCTTGCAAAGCACTTTTGCGTTCACTCGGGTAGGTCGAATCTTCACGCAACCGATGATCGATACTGCCGGCGGTCGTTTTCGCACGCGTCATCGAAATACTAGAAATACCCGAAACGCACTTCGTTCTTTTCTTGAAAAAGGGGAAGCATACGATCTGTTAGATGCGTTCGAATTTTCTGAGCGAATCATCAGTGATTTCAGTGATGTGATTAGCGAACTGGATGAGAGAAAACGCCAGTTAGTGAAAGAGGTAGAGTCACAACAAGTGGTGCAACGCGCTAGCGATGAATTTTTTGATTTTATGGAAAAACGTTTTATGCCCGACCTCTCAGTGAGATTATCAGCTGACAGTGTGGAAAAATATCGTGATGAAATCCAAACTTTAGTTACTGCGGCGCGTCGCAAACGCAAAGAGTTTAAAGTAGATGCCGAGCGAGAGCTGCGCAAAGTCGCTCCCGAATTAATTACTGATCCGAAGCGATCACTTTATCTCATGGTACTTGATGGTATTGAAGGCCGAATGCATGGTGCCGCTGAAGTGATGCTGCCGGCGATGCGTATTGCGTTAAATAGTTTTACTCGACGCGCAGATATTATAATTCGTCAATTAAGCTATTCTAGCAGGGGCACACAGAATCGCTTAGTGGAAGTGTGTCAAAAGCTTGCGGAGCTACCGCCTGAGGATCAGGGTGAACAGTTGCAATTTGCCGGTGAACAATTGGCGGTGCTCAACTGTGGTGTGCCTGACCCTAATGCATTAAAACTTAACGCTGAGCGTGTGCGGCGTATTGTGAATACCTCTGCTGAAGAACATTCGGAAATGGATAAAGAATCTCGCAAAAAACTTTTTGTTCAGCAAACCATAGAGCAAGCATTCGCAGTAAATAATCAAGACATGGGGCAATATCTGTTAAAAGCACTTGGTGATGGCGAGACAATTAGTAGTAAATTGTTGCCAGTGGAAAATGCCAAAGACTTGTTGATGAGTGCCCATGCAATAGAGATTGGTTCAGCGGGTAACAATAGCTCCAGCGAATATAACTTTAAAATCAGCGCCAGTGGCGAAAGAATTGAAACAGAATTTTTCACAGAATGTGATGAGTTCATGATTGAAATAGAAGAACGGACTGAACATGCTAAGTGACAGTATTAAAGACAAACTCCAAAAGAACAATATTAGCTTTGAAGGTTTTCAGGAGTTAATGATTCGCTTAATGAACTACGGTATTTTATGCCGGACCGAGAGCCAAACCGAGCAGCTTTTATATGATCGTTATTTACGAGTAGCGGATATCGTCCAGGATTATCTGAATATCATTGGTATAAAAATTTATCACGATACGCGGTTTGAATATATTCGCCTCTATCCCCCCGGTAGCCAAATACCGGGAATGGAGGAGGCAGAAGGGCAAGCATTTACAGGAAGCCTGAGAACACGCATTTCACAAAATGAAGTCGCATTAATACTGGTGTTACGTACCCAATATGATAAAGCGTTACGAGAAGGCAATGTGGATGAACATGGTTATGTGGCGGAGTCCATGGAGTCTTTGGTTATCGCATTAAGGAATTTATTAGGCCGCACCTTGCCTGAAAAAATGACAGATCGACGGCGCTTGTTTCAACGTCTGCGTCAACTTCGTTTAATTCATTATACCCAGGATGAAGAGCTTGAGAGCGGCGATTCGTGGATCAAAATTCACCCGATGATTGTTAGCTTTGTTGACGATGAAGCGTTAATGGCCTTAGAAGAAAATTTGCAAGATAACACGATAGAAGAAGAGATTGTTGAGGGTGTAGAGAATGTTTCTTAAGCGTTTTGTTTTTGTTAATTGGGGAAACATTCCAAGCCTCGAATTTAACTTTGGACCGGTTAATCTTTTTTCAGGCGGGAATGGCTCAGGTAAAACTACTGCTGCCGATGCGTTACAAACGGTGATGACGGCAGCGCACGAAAATTTGTTTCAATACAATCCCGGACAGGATGAAACCACACAAAGAGGCCGTGGGGGGAAACGTGTGAGAACACTCTCATCCTATGTATTGGGTTGTGATGATGGAAGCTACGCACGGCTTGATCCTAGCGACGGTTATTTGGCTGCAGTTTTTCATCCCACAAAAGGGGAAACGGCTGAACCATTTACCGCGATAATCGCAGTAAGAGCCTATATTGACCACACTGGTGGAAACTCAACGGCGCGTCAGGATGATGTGAATTTCTATATTCTTGCGGGTGAACAGCTTCTATTAAGCCATTTTGTTCGAGAAGATACCGCGGGTAAATATGTCACCCCGCTTGATAAGCTTCAGCCTTTATTGATCGAAGAGTTTAGTAAACGATCTGTAGAAAAATATGATACAAAACGCGCCTATTTGAAACGATTTTATGGCGCGCTACGAGGAATGCGAGATTCTGTCAGTGAGCAGGAAGCCATGGCAGCAGCACGTGCGTTCTCACGATTTATGGCATACAAGCCGGTACAAAGTATCGATAAATTTGTTGCAGAAGAGATTTTAGAACGAAAAGACTTGGGAGATGCGGTACGTTCAGTCTCAAGTCAGTTAAAAACCATTCACGGCATGGAGCGCGATGCACAAAAACTCAAGGACTCCATTCAGGTTCTTGAACAGGCAAAAGATTATAGCCAACGTTATATCGAACACTGGATAGAACTAAATACCCTGGATTACACACGCGTTCAACATGAGTATCAGGTTCGCCAAACAGAATATCTAGATACAAAAAAGAAACAGCGTGATCTACGCCTAAAACTGAAAGAGCATGAGGATGAAAGTGCTCAAGCCAAGCAGCGTAGCAGCCAACTGCATGAGCAGCTTGTTGCCTTAGAAGCACAACGAATTGGTGTGCCGGCATTGCAGCAAAAAGATGAGTTGGACAATAAACGTAATGAGCAGGAAGAGCTGCTGGTTGAACAAGCCAAGCAGCTATTATTTCAAAATAATACCTTACAGAATAATATTAAATACAGTGACAAAATTGCATCCTCACTTTCTTCATTAAATATGTTAGAAGGTTTGTCATCAGCTATTGATGTTAAAACGCATGCTATGTGTAAAGCACTTATTGATCATGGTGCGCGTGTTGATATCGATTTTCAAGCGCTAATGCAGCGAGACATGACGGGTGATATGTCTAATCTTGATCAGTTTTATGAACAAGCGAAAGGCATTCAACGCATTCATAATCAGTGGTATGAACACTGGTATGATAATGAAATTCATGGCAACAACGAAAGTTTGTATGATGGCTTATCGAAGCTTGTGCAAAATCAAGAACGGTTAGCGCAAGAGTATGATGAGCAATATAGACGTAAAACGAATGAAATTCAGCGCCTGGAATCATCTCAAGTAAATTATCCGGGTTATGTAGAGCGCGCAATTGCAGAAATTGAACGGCAGTGCCCACAAGCTGACCCTCGTGTATTGTGTGATCACGTAGAGTTTAAAGATCCACAATGGCAATCTGCATTTGAAGGTTATGTAGGTGGTGCGCGTTTTTCAATTATTGTTGAACCAGAGTATGAATCGCAAGCAATTCGTATTGTAAGAAAAATGCCCGGCCGAGATAACCGTGCGCGAATCATCCAGGGTTATAAAGCACGTAAAGATGCTGAACGAACTAACCTGGAAAAAGATTCCATTATCAATGTTCTTGATTTTGATCATGCCGTTGCGCGGGATTATTTAACCGCCAGTTATGGTACGGTGTTGCGTGTTAATTCTGCCGATGAATTACGTGATACTCGTCGGGGCATAACTGTTGATGGCATGGGTTCAGGAAACTACAGCATGTGGCGTTGCGATTTACCCGATGCAGAGCTTGTGTTTGGTGTTGCTGCACGCGAGAGAGCGATGCACGCAAAACTCAGCGAATTGGAAAGTTTGCAATCGGATAAATACCAAGCATCATCACAATTGCAAGAAATTAAATTATTACAAACGGCAATTGAGCAACTTAACAAATTGGAATATGCCGACATTATTTCAGAGATGTTAACCACTCGACGAGAAATTCAAAAGCTGGAAGACCTTATCTCTCAGCTTGATTTATCAGCACATGAGGATCTCGAAAAGAGGCTCATTCAGCTTAAAGACGAAGAAAAAGATTGGCGATTAAAAGAGAGTCAGTTAAATGTGCGAATTGGAGAACTGAGTGAAAAACTCCGTGAGACCGATGGGCGCGCAAAACGGCTCAGCGATATGCAAGATAAAAACCGCGAAGTGGTGGATGGGTGGGAAGAGACCTTGCGCGCAATTGCTTCTGTATGGCCGGATTTCAATGTGGATGAGCGATTAAATTATGCCGATAATGAGGCAAAAGAATTTAATCCAGAATTTGCCGCAAATCAGCGTCGCGAAATAGAGGCTAGGCTGCATACCAGCGAACGTCGAATGGGGGATTCTCTACAAACCCATAATCAACAATGTCGTCCAGGTGATGCAATAGAATATCATGGTTTTGATGGTAATTATGACGCAGCACTATTCAAAATGGTTTGTGGATTACAGCTAGATATAGATCGTGTATTTAATATCCTTAAGAATAATATTCTTCTAGAAAAACACCAACAGCTCAAACAACTTAAAGAAAGTTTTAATAGTGCTTTTGTTACCCATCTTTGTCACGCGATTCATCAGGCAATTATCACTGGCCAAAAACAGATCGAACTGATGAACAAAGAGCTTCAGCATCACCGGTTTGGCGCAGATAGAGAAACATTTCGTTTTGCTAGCGATTGGATTCCAGAGTATCGGGATTATGCAAAATTTTTCGAAGAAGTCGTAAAATATCCAGCCCTTGGTGATGATGTTAGCTTGTTTGATGCGGAGCTTTCCAAAAAATCGAAGCAGGTTCGTGAAAAAATCATGGAAATGTTATTGGATGAAGATGAGCAGAAAGCGCTGACCGATCTGAACCGCATCGCTGACTATCGAAATTATCGTCGATATGAAATTTACAAAGAAGTAGAAGGTAAACCACCGATCGCCTTGAGTGAATACGGTACGGGTAGTGGTGGGCAGTTAGAAACACCGGCATACATTATTCGTTCAGCGGCAATTACGTCGGCCTTCCGATTTGGCGAGGGGAATAACCATTTACGTATGGTACTTGTGGACGAAGCATTTTCAAAAATGGATGAAACCCGTTCGCGAGAAGTGATTCACTATTTAACGGAGAGCTTGGGTTTACAGTTAGTTTTTATCATGCCAACCAGCAAGTGTGGTCCGTTTATAGATCTGATTAGTAATGAATTTATCTTTGCGAAAGTGCCAAGCGCCGCGCCACGTGGCCAACTGAATACACGGGTTTTGGTAGATCGTAAACAATGTAATCAAGAGAAGATTAAAGATCTTTGGGCGAATCATCGAAGAGTTGTTAGGCATCAGGCTGAATTGGACTTCATGGAAGAAGTTCTCGCTTAGATTATTTTTAAGGATTAACGATGTTTCGCCAAATACGAATTTTAGTTTTACTGTTAATACTATTAGCGGTTGTCGTTAATGCAAATATTACGCGCACTGATGCAACTGATTGGTGGAATCCGTTGGTGATTTCTGTTTATCCCCTGAACGGTGATGGTAGCGAAGCCACTCAACGTTATATTTCACAATTAGATGCGGCTGATTTTCGTTCCATTGAAACATTTATGGCGCGAGAGCTAAAACGTTACAATATTCCGCTTGAATATCCGTTCAAAATTTATCTTCAACCTGAAATTGTGGATTTACCCCCGAGAGTTGTAGAAAACAGCAGTATGTTTGATGTGATGTGGTGGAGTTTGATGATGCGTTATTGGTCATATCAAATTGGAAAATTTGATTCATCAGAGCCGGATATTCAAATGTTCGTCTTTTTTCATGATCCCGAAACGCACGACAGACTCGATCATTCCGTAGGGCTTGAGAAAGGTATGATGGGTTTTGTTAATGTTTTCGCTAATCGTGAAATGAGAGAATCCAATAATTTTGTGATCACTCACGAGATACTGCACACACTCGGTGCGACCGACAAATATGAATTTGCATCTGGGCAACCGCATTACCCTGATGGTTTTTCTGAGCCTCACAGGCAACCGCTCTATCCGCAACGATTTGTTGAGATTATGGGAGGGAGGCTCGCGCTTAGCCCAACAACAGCTATGATTCCAACGAATTTGCGACAAACTATGATTGGCTCTAAAACAGCATCTGAGATTGGTTTATTGTCATATAGAGAGTTATGAAATAAAGTTGTAAAGTGATAAAGGTTTATCGAACATCAAAATAGTGAAGGCTAAAGAGATTATCGTTGTCTGTCCAAACCTTTACGGCATTAAAGCCTGCACAAGCGGCCAGATCTTGAAACTCATCAACGCTGTATTTATAGGAGTTTTCTGTGTGAATACTCTCACCTTCAGCGAACTGAAACTCTTCCCCTTCAACTGTGACAGAATGTTCCACCTGGCTAACCAAATGCATTTCAATTCGACCTTTGCTTTCATTGTAGTACGCCAAATGGTCGAATAACTCTGTATCGAAGTTAGCATCGATATCACGGTTTATACGGTTGAGAAGGTTCTTATTAAATGCTTCGGTGTATCCTAGTTTATCGTTATAGGCAGCATTCAAAATCGTATGACTCTTTTTTAAATCAACACCTATTAATAAACTGCCATTTATACCCACCATGTTGGCGATATTTGATAAAAACTCAACCGCCTCTTGAGGGTGGAAGTTGCCAATGCTTGAGCCAGGGAAAAAAGCCACACGATGTGGGCCTTTGGGTTTGTAAGGTAGATCAACAGGTGAGGTAAAATCGGTACAAATCGCATGCACGTTTAACCACGGGAACTCTTGTGCCAACTTATTTGCTTCTTTACGCAAATAGGCGCGAGAAATATCCATCGGTAAATAAGCATGGGGTTGTAGCGCATCAAATAGCTCTCTTACCTTACGGCTATTGCCGCTACCTGGTTCTACCAACAAACATCCATCACCGATACATTCAGCAATTTCATTTATGTTGTCACGAATAATTTGGGTTTCAGTGGCAGTGGGGTAATATTCTTCTGTTTGACATATTTTGTCAAAAAGTTGTGATCCCTTTTCATCATAAAAAAATTTGGGGGATAATACGCGGGGAGATTGATTCAATCCATCGATAACTTCATTGGCAATATCAGCCAGCTTTGGATGGTAGTCATAAAAGTTAATTTCTGCAGACGCTGTTTGCATAATAGTTGTTACCTTTTTCGTTCTAAGTTATTAATGTTATTTACCCTAACGGTGTGAAAACGGCGATATGCTGCTTAAAAAGCAGCAATACGATTTTCAACTGAAATTTTTACAACGTTAGAGTTAACAGTCATCTGCTAATCGAAATCCACTAAACTGCCAACGTTCATGCGGATAGAAAAAGTTACGATAGGTCGCTCTTATGTGATTTTTCGGTGTGATGCAAGAGCCTCCTCGCAAGACCATTTGGCTACTCATAAATTTACCGTTATATTCACCGAGTGGACCACTTTGCTGATGGTAACCAGGGTAGGGCGCGTATGAACTTTGTGTCCATTCCCATATATCGCCGTACATCTGTTGTAGTGATTGTGTTTCGCGAGCACTATTTGGCTGAAGTAATTGTGATTCTCGAAAGTTACCTTCCACTGGTAGCTCTGCACAAGCAACTTCCCATTCTTGTTCGGTAGGCAGTCGTTTCCCTGCCCATCGTGCATAAGCGGCAGCTTCGTAAAAACTAATATGACAAGCAGGAAGATTGAGTTCGATACGTTGCATGCCTGATAGCGTCATATGCCACCACTCGTTTCCCGCTGATTTCCAATAGAGTGGGCTTTGCCAACGTTCTTTTTGAATCATTTTCCACGCATCAGATAGCCATAGATCGGAATCTTGATAGGCATTGTGGTTTATAAACTCAATGAATTCACCATTTGTTACCGGACGAGAGGCAATTTTAAAATCGTTTACATAAACTTTATGTTTGGGACCTTCGTTATCGTAGGCAAAACTTTCTCCGTGAAAACCGATTTCTTTTACGCCGCCGGCGATAGATATCCATTCTGGTCTAACAAATTTATTCGAAGGTGTGTTGAGATTATTTCGATAAACCGGTTTTAATGGATTATAGGCAAAGATATGTTTGATATCGGTAAGCAATAACTCTTGGTGTTGTTGCTCGTGATTTAGACCTAACTCGGTTCGGTGTTTAATATCTTTTCGATATGGATGATTCACATCTTCAAGTAGTGCCATCATGTGTTGATCTACATATGCGCGATACTTGTAAACCTCTTTCACGGTAGGCCGTGATAGTAAGCCACGTTCTGGTCGAGCATGATAAGCACCGATAGTGTCGTAATAGGAGTTAAAAAGCTCCGCATATTTCGGGTGAAAATTTTTGTAGTTTTTAAAGTATGGCTTTAAAAGCAAGGTTTCAAAAAACCAAGCAGTATGTGCGAGATGCCATTTTGGTGGGCTAACAAAAGGCTGGGTTTGAATGCCATAATCTTCGATTTCTAACGGTGAACAAAGCTGTTCTGTTTCTGCTCGAACTGTTTTGTATTTAACCAATAACGATGTTGTGTGTATGGATAACTCTTCTGGTGCTAAAACTGTACTCACTTAATTTCCTATCTTGTGCGATTAATCTAGGATTAACAATAAGGTTTAGTTTGAGATAACCTGTGTAATACTACTGTTGCAATATTGCAAAAGTATGATGTCAGTTATAAAGGGTAGTCGAAATTTTTGGAGTTGCAACTAAGGAGAGGAAGGAATATTGGGCTTCGCAAATGCTCAGCCCAATACACAGTTTCTAAAAACTATTTAAGACTTAGACGTCTTTTCACCATGCGGCAAATGCACATCTTCAATACTTCCCGCATTGGGATCATTGAAGGTATCCATCGAAATACTATTTTCACTGCGTGCGACTACAGTCGTAACAACGGCATCACCAGTGACGTTTACCGCAGTACGCATCATGTCGAGTAGACGATCAACACCCATGATTAAGGCAATACCCTCAACAGGAAGCCCCACTTGATTAAATACCATGGCTAGCATAATCAAACCCACACCTGGCACACCTGCGGTACCGATTGATGCCAGAACGGCCATGCCGATGACCGTGAGATAGCCGGTTAACCCAAGTTCGATGCCATAGACGTTTGCGATGAATACGGTCGCAACACCCTGCATAATAGCTGTGCCATCCATATTGATTGTGGCACCGAAGGGCACGACAAACGAAGCGGTTGAATTTTCTACACCAATACGTTTTTCAGTCGCTCGTAAAGTGACTGGGATAGTAGCGTTCGAGCTGGAAGTACTAAAAGCAAAAACTTGTGCGGTGCGCATTTTTTTCAAAAACATCATTGGGCTTACACGACCAAGTACTTTTAACAGAATCATCAACGTTCCTGTTAAATGCAGTACCAGTACCAGTGCAACGACACCAAAATAGCTGATCATCGGTAAAATCAGCCCTAAACCTTGCAAGGAGAAAGTTTTTGCCATTAAAGCAAATACGCCAATGGGCGCAACATGCATAACCACATTCACCACTTGCATCATCACTTCATTAAGCCGTTCTGCACCCTCTGCAAGCGGTTTACCTCTTTCACCAATCATTAAAATACAAATACCGAAAAGAATGGTGAAGAAGATTATCTGTAACATATTGCCATCGGCAAAAGCAGCAACCGGATTGCTTGGTACAAGATCAATAATAACTTGCGTTAAAGGAGGCGCCGGGGGCGGTGTAAACTCTGTTTGGGTTTGCTCTGATAACTCAAAACCTTCACCAGGCCCTATAACACTTGCGACAGTAACGGCAACCGTTATGGCAAGTGCTGTTGTCACCATAAAAAGGCCAAAAGCTTTAGCGCCGACTCGGCCAAGTTTTTTTACATCACCTAAACCACAAACGCCACAAATGAGTGAAAAAGTAACCAACGGCACGACTAACATTTTTAATAGACTGATGAATAACGCACCAACCACATGGAATACACCATTAACAAAATAGTCCTGAATAAACGCTACATCACTGGCAAAAGCGTTAATCAAACTTCCTAAAATCAGACCTGCCCCCATCCAGACCAATATCTTTGTGGTCATGGTCATTTTCTTTTCCGCCATTATTGTCTCCGTGGTTGGTGGATTTTTATTCTTAATAAAACAAATAAAAAACTAAGGAGACTAATTTTACCTTAAAATGATGACTATTCGCAGTGCGAGTGAAAATTAATCGATAATTTAATGAAGTTAAGGCAATGAATCAAAAACCCGTAGACCCAACAGTATGCCCTATTTGTGGTAAATCCAATCAATGTGAAAGAGTAAAGTGTGAATCAGTAGAGAACTGCTGGTGCTCTCAAATTAAATTTTCACAAAAGCTTATAGATAAAGTGCCGGAAAAGGCGAAAAGAAAAGCTTGTATTTGTAGAGAGTGCGTCGAGCGTAATTCGTAACTATGCCCTAACGTTGCATAAGATATCGGAATTAAAAGTTGTGGGAACGATAGGTTTCAAGGAATAATAATCACTTTAATTAATCATAAGGCTTGGATAAAATGACGTGCTATTACACTGAGCAAAAACTAAATACATGAATGCCAAACGAGAGGGTAGAAGAGTTAAGCGAGGTTTATTGCACCCAAGAAACCCTCATAAAGGGCGTTATGATCTGAAGGCACTTTGCAAAATAGTGCCTGAATTAAAAGAGTTTCTTCGGTTAAATCCTAAGGGCGAGGAAACGATAGATTTTAGTAATAGTGATGCAGTGCTTTATTTGAATAAAGCGTTGTTGAAACATTATTATCAAGTAGAAAAATGGAATATCCCGACAGGTTATCTTTGCCCACCTATTCCTGGGAGAGCAGACTATATACATTATCTGGCTGATCTCCTCATCAGATCTAACCAAGACCAACCGTTAGATAATAAAAAGGTAAATGTCTTGGATATAGGGACTGGAGCTAACTGTATATATCCAATTATTGGAAGTCAAAGTTATGGATGGCAGTTTGTCGCGACAGATATAGATCCTGTTTCAATTGAAAATGCAAATACTATTGTTAGTGATAATGTATGTTTGAGTAAAAAAATAAAATTGAAATTGCAGAAAAATAAAAAAGCAATCTTTAATGGAATTATCCTTAACAAAGACCGCTATGATCTTACATTGTGTAACCCTCCATTCCATTCGTCGATAAAAGAGGCGCAAGAAAGCAATCAACGTAAGCTTCGAAACCTCGGTAACGAAGAATCAAAAAGCGCACAAAGTAGGCGTAATTTTGGCGGGAAAAATTCAGAGCTATGCTGTGACGGTGGGGAGATTGAATTCTTGAAACAGATGGTTAAGGAGAGCGTTAATTACTCTTCGCAAGTGTGTTGGTTTACAAGCTTGGTTTCCAAAAATGAAAATATTCGGCCGTTAAAAAAATTATTAGTGAAATTAGGTGCTGAACAAATAGAAGTAATTAAAATGAGCCAAGGGCAAAAAATTAGTCGCCTAATAGCATGGAGTTTTCTTTCCAATGCTCAGCAACAAGCTTGGTTGGAAAAATGAAAGTAGCTAATGTTGATCTTTATTGTTCCAGTTCGTTAGTAAAAACTATGCACTTTAGTGCAAGGCTTTAGCAAAAAAATATTATACGGATCGCGTAGCGACACATAGCTTTGAATTAGTAACGACTTTCAGTCGTTCGTAAAACAACCTATGGACTTTCAGTCCATAGTGGTTGAGTGTTAATGTGTAGTAGCTCAGGCTTGATCTGACAGTTACTTCTAGAAACTGGTAACTGCCAGATCAAGTCTGGACATTACATCTTATTATTCATCGGCTGCTGCGAATGCTTGCTTCTGCTGCTGCAACAATTTTTGGCGTTTTGCCATTAGATGTTCTGTGTTGCGTTTTTCAGACAGAAACTTTTTGTCGCTATGCAGTAAATACCCTTTGTCAAAAGCTTCTAGTGCTTTATCAAACTTCCAACTGTATTCATAGGCTAAGCCAAGATTCCAATAGCCTTTGGCAATAATTTTAGGTTTTAACATATTACGCTCAGCTGTATTGATCGCTTTTTGAAAAGTTTCAATCGCTTGCTCATAACGGCCAAGTTCAATGAGTTTTGCCCCTTGTTCCAATTGCGGTAGGTCTGAATCTTTGGTGTAAGCCACCATAACGGTCTCTGTCCAAGGTATCAATGTTCTAGAGAAGTTTGTTGCATTTCGACTTACACAAGTATTTTTAAGGTTGCGCTCTTCAATAACTCTTGGTTTAGATTCGCGACTCCAGGATGAATCTTTGCATCTGTCACTGATCGTCTTTGTTGCAATAATATCACCTGTTCTAAAATTAATAACGTCGATACTGCCTGATATATCAGTATTCGCGTTTCGCGTGTAACTTAAACAAGCGTATTCACCACGCTTTTTACTTTTACAGGTTGTTTGTTGAGATTCTAGTGTAGTTTGAAAATTGCCGTTATACGAACCTTTAATAACAGCACTAACCTGTAAATTTTCATTTTTACACTCTTCGGGTAGCTCTTTAAAAGCCACCTGTTTTGTCACCATTTTAGGGATTGTCTTTGGTTCGTTAGGAAGGTTTATTTCTCCCTTTGTTACGAATCCCACGAGTGCTACTGCTTTATCCACATCTGACATGCGTCGTTTGTATCTTGGGTTAGGAACTTGGATTTCTTCGGTCACTTCTACCATGCGCACTTTACTTGCACAGTTTTGAATATCAAACTGACCGCTAGCGGCAAGTCTCGCTTTAATCGTATCTCTGAATTGATCACCATAGTTTCCTGCAATATCCATGATGGCAATTTTTTTATGTGAAGTCATGTCAACTTCCGCAGGATGTGTGACTTTAGCGGGGACCTTCATCGTTGAACAACCGGAAATAAACAATAAAACTAAAGCAATAGAGAGTAGTTTGTTAACCATGATATTACCTATATAAGTTTTTGGTGAATTAGTGAAATATTTTACATCGCCATATGAATCTCAAAACGAGATTGTTAGCGACAGGCAGATCGTTATAAAAATGTTAAAAATCTGTTACGGGACTTAAAAGCATTGATGAAAATCATGAGGGTAATAGTCTACATGTAGATTGTTTGTTTAATACCTACTAGAAGCAGTAGTTGGTTGGTGGTTATTTGAACGATATGTCTTGGCAAAATTGGAACCGATATGAACCTCTATAAATGAATCGAAATTAGGTTGAATTTAGTCGTAAGTGTTGTAATATCAATTAATCGATTTTGGTTATTTGGGTCGTTATGTTATTGAGGGTTCTTAGTCGAATGAGTTGTTGCCATGGAATGCATTAAAAAGTTACTCGATGATGAAAGTAAGCAACAGTTTTGGCGCGCAATTTCCAATGAACTCGGTTTTATGTGGTATGTTTATTATTTTGATTTGAATAATATAGAGCACACTAATCGTATCTATACCAGTTTTCCTGCTGAGTGGAGCAATACTTATTTAGTCAATAAGCTCTCAATCATTGATCCCATTCATATTCGAGCACGTAGTAGCATGACGCCTTTTTATTGGGGAGGCGACGAGTTTGTTCATTTGTTAACGCGCCAACAGCGCAAGCTTTTCCATACAACTAAAAATCACGGAATTAAAAATGGGTATACTATCCCAATTCATGCGCCTCACCAGTCAAATGGTTCATTAACATTCGCAACAGATCATCTTACTGATGAAATGATAAATGCGATAAAAGGTAACAGCAACCGATTGCACATGCTGGCTATCTATTTTCATGATCTTTTATATTCTGAAAGTTTTTCCGTATCACCCAATGCAGCGTTAACTGATAGAGAAAAAGAGTGTTTGATACTCATTTCAAATGGGAAAAAGTATTTTAATGTTGCTGCTGATATGGGTGTGTCAACAAACACAGTGCAGTTTCATATGAAAAATATCAAGAAAAAGTTGAAAGTGAATACCGTTCAACAAGCTGTTGCCATTGTGAATTCCAAGAATATGTTATACACCTAAATGGCCAACATTGCGGTGAAAGTGTCATTACAACAAGCACAATAGATATTACGAGGCGTCGCTATACGCTATAATTAGATTTATACCGCAGATTGTCGGATAAATATTGCGCAGTCAATGAAACTCATAACGTCTACCTTCCTCCTAGTACTCATTGCTATTTTATTTTTGGGGTGTGCCTCAAATACAGCAACAATCCGTTTTCTGAAAAACACCAAACTTCAAATTCCCCATTTGCCAGGAGAAGGCCGAGTGGAGGGGCGGGATTGTGTCTATCGCTTTCTTACCTTTTCGTTTGGTACGCCGCGAATCGATTTGGCTATTGCTGATTCCTTAAAAGCAAGAGAGAACCATTATAACGGTTTGGCGGATGCTGAAGTTTTCTATTCAAACAAGCCTGTATTGCATTCATTGTTAGGTGGAACAGATTGTTTAGTGGTGACTGGTCGACCAGTTTTAGTCGCAAAACCTGCTAAGCCAGAAGGTCTCTATGAAATCGAAAGGGATAAAATGAATCTGCCTAATATTGATTGGGATTTTTAGAGAGGGTAAAAGTGAGATGTGCAGAGTCAGTGTGTTTTTACTATTGCTGGTGATAATGTCTGGATGTGCGACGAACTACTCATCATACAAACAGCGATTCAACTATATCATAGTGGATGATTTACCGATCTCGAAATCGGTTAAACATGAAGGTGAAGGTATTGATGTTAGTGAGTTCGATTATATTTACTACAATATTTTTGATAGCAGGAACATTTTTTCATCCATTGTCGGTATGAGTGATCAAGAAAATAGTTATATTGAAGGCCGTTTCAAAACCTTGTTTATACCTTTTCTCTTCCGCAGTGATCGGTTTGTTGGGGTTGAAGTGACGTTAACACCGTTAAAAATGAAACACTAATCATGAAACGTCATTTCGCTATATTCTCGATATTGGTTTTTGTCAGTTTCTGCTTGATGGCATGTAGCGTCGTACCATTTCAACCTGCGCTTACCTCAAGTGCTAAACTCTATAACAGTCAATACGTACTTCAATTCTCAGAAACAAAAAATAATGAACGCTATTATGGCGAGAAAAATCGACTACTTTGGTTATATGACTTATGCATAATTAGCCATTACGCCAAGAATCATAAAGCAAGTAATCAAACTTGTCAGCAAGCTGAGGGCTTGGTTGAAAACCTTCAAAAAATATCTATTAGTGAAAGCGTCCAGGTTTATTTCTCGGATAGTAATGCTCGTAGTTATTCCGGTTATCCGTTTGAAAAGCATTTTTTACATGCGATAGGCATGATTAATTATTCAACTTCGGGAAACACGGCTGAAGCCTTAATTGAAAGCCGACGATTGGATATTTCTACCAATTCGATTAACAAAAAAGATATTTCACTGGAGGAGAGTTTTGGACGCTACCTTTCCGCACTCATCTATGAATCTGAAGGAAATATGGACTCTGCACTCATCGATTATCGTAAAGCATTTCATGGATATCTAGAAAACAATAAAAAATTGGGTTTACCTTATCCTTCAATGATTGGCAATGATTTACAGCGGGCTTTTCTGAAAATGGATTCAGAAAACCAATATGAATTATATAAAAATAAGTATTTTCTTCCCGAACCAGTCTATCCATTAGATAAAGGACGCGGGGAAGTTATTCTAATTATCGAGGCAGGCTTAGCCCCTTATCGGGCCACGGAGTTTTTCTCAAATACATCGTCAGAACAACCTTTTGGTATCTTTAAAGATCGTTTTCCGTTAATTCATCATGCAGTCGCAAAAGTGGTTGATGGACAACAAAGCGAAAAATCGACGAAAGTCTACGATACACGTCTGGTTTTAAAAGATTTTGAACAGCAAAAGATTAGAGCCGAGATAGATAGTAATAATTTTGATTTTATCGCTGACCATAATTTCTCACACTTTGGTGGTAGTATGGGAACGTATGAACCTGTGGCGGATAATGAGCGTGCAGATGTGAGGTCATGGTTTACATTGCCGGGGGCTGTGCATTTTTTAAGAATGAGTTTACTTCAGGGAAAGCATGATCTTGCAGTCAAGTATTATTCATATTATAACGAAGAGATATATCGTCAGTTGTTAGAAGACGTAGTTGTTCGTGCAAATAAGCGAACTTTTTTGTTTGTTAAGTTGCCTTAATATGTTTGAATTTTAGAGTATTTAAAGTGATAGATATTTATTGTGAACGGACAACAGCGGATTTTTGGAGTGAGCCATTAAATGCTTTCACCAACCTTTTATTTCTCGTTGCAGCCTGGTTTGTTTGGCGACTTGCAAGAAAAGAGAAACAACTAACCGCTAGTACATTTTCACTTATTGGTTTAATGGCCACCATTGGTATAGGAAGTTTTCTATTCCACACTTTTGCAACACCATGGGCAGAGGCGAGTGATGTGCTGCCCATAAAACTTTTTCAGTTATGTTTCATGTGGTTTTATGCGAGAAAAATTCTTGCATTTAACTCGTTGCAAATAGTTGGTTTGTTCTTAGCATTTTTTGGAATGAGTTATATCGGTGGGCAATTCCCTGAACTGCTAAATGGTTCATTGATGTATGCTTCCGCAATTGTGGTTGCTATTTTCTTTGGTGTGCTGCATTTCAAGTTAAACAAACGTGAACCCTATTTATTGTTGGCTGCATCGCTGGTTTTTATTGTGGGGATTACGCTACGTTCAATTGACATGACCTTATGTCAACAAATCCCACTTGGAACACATTTTCTTTGGCATTGTTGTATGAGTGTCTTATTATATTTATTATTGAGAGCATATGTTTTGAATCTTCGTAGTAATCGATTGCCTTAAATGATTAGCCGAGAACCGTAATATTTCTGTCACATAATCTTCCTCAAACTGTTATCTACCTTTCACACAACTGCAAACTTACTCACCTAGGATCAGGGTTTTCTAATAAACAATTCTGATAACCTCCCTAGGAGAAAAAGATGTTCGTACCATTTAAACGTAATAAATTGGCTGCAATCATTGGTGTTGTGCTAGTTAGCAGTTTAGCTTTAACAGCTTGTATTACGCCTGAAGAAGGCGAAATTGGTAAGGAAGGCGCTGAGGGTGTTGAAGGGCCTACTGGTGCGCAAGGTCCTGCTGGTGCAGTCGGCGCTGATGGTGTAGCGGGAGCTGACGGTACAAATGGTCGTGATGACCAACGTTTCTATACTGCTGCTACTTTAAAGCGCTTGGTGACATTGCCATTAGGTTCAGAAGCAACAGGTATGTTTGTATCTGCTGATGGTGATCTTTTCTTCAACACACAACATCCATCAACAAGTAATGCCGCACCACATGATAAAGCAACGGTTGGTGTTGTTCAAAATCTAAATATTGAAGCGTTAGGAAATTTTGTTGGTGTTCCTATTCCAGCAACTGATGCTGATAAACAAACAGTAAAAGTTGCGCAAGGCACACACCAAATTTTGCTAAGCGAAGGTGATACTCTTACTTCAAGTAATGACATTGCTGGCGAGATTCGCACTGCTGATGATTCTGCCGTTATCAAACAATCTAACGATCCTGATTTCAATGCATTTATCTCAACTGGTGCTAACACAGGTATGTTGTTCACTAACTGGGAAGATCGTCCAGGCGGTATGAGCCGTGTTGATTTGACAAAAAATGGTGATGGGTCTTGGGCTGTTGGTAATGGTTTGATGATCGATTTCTCTGGCGTTCAAGGAACCTGGGTTAACTGTTTCGGTACGTTAAGCCCTTGGGGCACACCATTAACCGCTGAAGAATTATATTTTGATGATACGGCTGATTGGTTTGACAGCAGTTCAGATTTTTTCAGCAACCCACAATCTTTAGCGCAGTATCTCGGTTTTGCTACCAACGGAAGCGCTGCATGGCCTAACCCATATCGTTATGGTTACATCGTAGAAATTACTGATCCTACAGGTACACCAACACCGGTTAAGTTGTTCTCAAACGGTCGTTTTTCTCATGAGAATTCAGTTGTTATGCCTGATGATAAAACTGTTTATCTTACTGATGACGGAACTGGCGTGGTGTTCTATAAGTTTGTTGCTGATGTAGTAAATGATCTTTCTGCAGGTACGCTTTACGCAGCGAAAATGACTCAAGCGACAAATGCTGTCGCTGAAAAAGATTATAGCTTTGGTATCGAATGGATTGAGTTGGCGCATGGTGATAACACAATAATCGAAACTTGGATTGCCGAGTATGATAATCAAACTGCTGTTGTTGGTGATAGTACTGCGGCGGCTGTGGAAGACCAACCTTCAGGTAACTACATCGACCAAGCAGAAATCGATGCTTGGGCTGCTGACAAGCTTGATAACGGTGTATTAGATACTGTTGCTGATGAGCGTGTTGCTTTCCTTGAGTCTCGTAAAGCGGCTGCTGCACTTGGTGCAACTGCTGAGTTTCGTAAAATGGAAGGTATCAACATCAATTACGATTCTGCAAGTGATGGTTCAGTACCATTCATGTATATGGCAATGGCTGAAGTTAACAAGACTATGGCTGATGGTAAAGGTGACGTGAATGTTCCAGAAAACCGTTGTGGTATTGTTTACCGTTTACGTTTAGAGGCAGATTATAACGTTAGCGTTATGGAACCAGTTGTTATTGGTGGTCCTTATGATTCAGGAAATGGTATGTGTGCAACAAGCAACATCGCTAGTCCTGATAATGTTGCTGTGCTTACTGACGGACGTTTATTAATCGGTGAAGATACAAGTAAACATGAAAACAACATGATTTGGGTTTGGGAACAACTTTAATGATTGAGTTTTTTTGTTAAAAACAGAAGGGGTGTTTATTCACCCCTTCTCTATATTGCGAGATTTTAAATTATGAAAAAAACTATCGCTGTACTGTGGTTAGCGATAACCCTTTTTGGGTGTGGTGATTCATCCAAAGAGAGTATTCTTGAAGCTGAAAACCTGGATTATAAGAACGAATTAAACGGCGATGAAGATGGAACCAAACAAACTGAATTACCAGATTCCCTAGGTTTTGTTTCTGTACTAGCAAATAATACGTCGAAAAAAATGCACAACCTTGAGGCAGTGATTCCTCCTCAGTGTTATACAAAAACAGAACAAAAGCATAATCCATGTTATACCTGTCATCAATCCCACACTTATGGTACTCGTCCCAACTTAATGCAGGATGCTGCACTGCAAGGTGATTATGGCTTTTCAGATGTTGGTTTACAAAATCGTTGGGATAATCTGTTCATTGATAGAACAGCAGAAATTGCTGCAATTAGCGACGAAAGAATTCTTGAATATGTTGCGCAAGATAATTATTCGAAATTGAAAGGGCGCTTAGAGGCACAGGGTTGGGAAGGTTATCTGCCTGATTTGGAAAATCTTCATTTAGCAGCTGATGCGTTTGAGGCAGACGGCTTTGCAAAAGATGGCAGTGGATGGGTTGCATTTAATTATAAACTATTACCAAGTACTTTCTGGCCGACTAATGGTTCAACCGATGACGTATTTATTCGCCTACCTGAGAAGTTTCGCACAGATAGTGCGGGTGATTATAGCAAAACGATTTATCAAGCTAATCTAGCAATTGTAGAAGCAGCAATTAAAGAGTTGGATTCAATTTCAGTTGTTGCGTTTGATGAAAATATTGCTGGTATTGATCTTAATGGTGATGGAATACAAGGCAGCGTGGATAATATTAAACGTCCATCTAACTATCTGGGGGCGGCGAGTACGGTTGAAGTTGTTCCTTTTCTTTATCCTGAAGGCGTAGAGTTTCTACATACTGTACGTTATGTTGGAGTTAAAGATAATGGTGAAATTTATGTCCCTCAGCGTATGAAAGAGTTGCGTTATATGCGTAAGATTCGATTCTTCACTGGACCCAAGCTCGCATCATTATATGGGAATGAAAAACAGGAGAAGATAGATGAAAACCTTCCCAAGTATCCTGATGCTGGAGATTGGGGTTTGGATAACAAATTCGGTTGGCAAATTTCAGGTTTTATTGAAAATGCGGAAGGCGAGTTAAGAGTTCAAAACTATGAAGAGAATTTCTTCTGCATGGGCTGTCATACTTCCATCGGAGCAACTATTGATCAAACCTTTGCTTTTCCACGTAAAGTCACGGGTGTCAAAGGTTGGGGATATATAGACCTGAAGGGTATGCCTGATGCGCCAGCAATGGGCGAGACAGAAGGTGAAATTAAACAATACTTTAAACTGGTTTGTGGTGGAAATGAGTTTAGAGAAAACGATGAGATACATTTCCGTTTCTTTAAGAATAATTGTGACGTAAACGACGCCGCAGTGGATGCCGCCACAGATGTTTATGAGTTAATTACACCCTCTAAGGAAAGAGCATTAGAATTAAATAAAGCGTATCGTGTTATTGTTGAACAGCAGGGTTTTATCTATGGTCGTGATGCTACCGTAAAACCTGTGGATAACGTGTTTAAAGAAATTGATTCTGAGCAGGAGCCGTTGGAAAAAGAGCATCGCCGTAGTCGAGATATTCGTTTGGATTGGTAAGGTTTTAATGGATAATCAAACAGGCTCTTGGCGGGGCCTGTTTGCCAATCTTTCGCATATCTATTCTCATCTCGTAATAATCAGCCCTAGCTCTATTAAACGAAAGCGCATAAAATCGTGCTTGTTTTTAATTTGGGTTTTAGTTTCATATGTCTAACGGTGCTAAGCGTTTAAATAATGAGCAGAGTAAACACGGTTTTTTCTCTGGTAAAATAAAACTCGCAATTTCTCTCTCTGTCACCTTAATATTTATTTGGGCGGTGGAGTATTTAATCGGTTGGTCAGAAATACTCAAAGCCTGGTCTGCTTTACCTCTTTCTAGCTTATTATTAGCACTGCTTTTTCTGATGACCAGTTATGCGCTACGTGCGATGCGAATATTTAGCTATTTTCAATTCAAAGGGTTAGTCGAATTTGGCTTATGTTTGAAAATGACGTTGATGCACAACTTCTACAACAATATGTTGCCCATGCGCAGTGGCGAATTAAGTTTTCCCATCTATCTTTATCGTTATTTTAATATTGGTAAAGTTGATTCAGTAGTCACACTTTTCTATTTTCGATTACTCGATTTACATGTTTTACTCACACTTTTGTTATGCATATCTTTTTTCCTGTTTCCGCAATATCTATTGGGAGTGGCGATAACCCTAATCACTTGGGTTGCCCTATCAGTTTATATAGTACATTCACATACGCGACTTCTTCAAACCTTACAGGGCGAGAATCTGTCCAAGTGGAAAGCGATACTTGTACGCATTCTGCAAAGTTTTCCTGATACTAAAACGCTACTGATCAATTCCTATTTTTGGACCTTACTTAACTGGGTGATTAAACTTGTTGTTTTTGCCTGGATTCTTATGCAGTTCTCTTCGTTGGACTTTAATTTTGCTGCAATAGGTGTGATTTTTGGTGACGCGACCAGTGTGTTGCCCATACACGGTGTGGCAGGGGCTGGAACTTATGAAGCAGGCGTATTGTTTGGGGTTGGTTTGTTTGGTGTAAAACCGCAAGAGATACTCACTGCTGCGGTTAATTTACATCTTTTTATTTTGGGTGGATCTATACTTGGAGTTGTTTTCTCTAAATTTATCGCTGAAAAGCGATCAGGGGATTAACGTTTTATGCTTGAAAAATAGACTAAGTGCGGGCTGCGTATTCCGCCGAACTCGAACACCCATTCCGGCGGAAGTCGAACACCTTTCCTGCCTCAAGCATTGCCCAGTGAACTTTTAACCCAAGTGTTCGACTTCCGTCAAATTGGATTTCACTTTCCGC
>Ga0316204_10002195_pt1 | contig 45963 bp, 36 predicted proteins | sample 6monrhotite_MG_2_FD_205661 | JGI IMG/M metagenome (GOLD analysis project Ga0316204, IMG submission 205661) | Microbial mat bacterial communities from mineral coupon in-situ incubated in ocean water Damariscotta River, Maine, United States -... | ecosystem: Environmental > Aquatic > Marine >... | reverse complement strand
TATAAGATACAAAAAAATAGTCTAACAACAGTACTCAATCGATTGATAGTCAGTGCATTATATCAACATGCGGATGTGCATAAAACAAAAAAAGTCGGAAGAAATAAATCTTCCGACCATGACTGGATGATAGCCACTCCTTTTACACTCCTTTTATTAAAGAGTAGGCCTTTCTGAGATGAAGTTCGATAGCACCCAACACCTTCAAGGAAATCGAAAAATTATCGAACACCTATTGTAGGCTACTTTGAGTGGCAGAAAGTCAGTTTGAGTGGCAGAAAGTCAGCAATAACAACGGTTATAAGGGATGAAATGAAAAGAGGATGGAAGTTTAAAACTTTCATCCTCTCTTTTGTGATGTGTCGGGGGCTGAAATCGAACCCTGAGGCTCTCAAATTCATCGTAGGGATAGATTCTGTCTACAAATTGCGTGAATTGTTCTTCAAAATGGAAAACTCGCCATTTCCGGATAAGGAGATGGACGGGCTGAAATCCCTATTCACTAAATCGAAAATCAATCAACAAGATGGTTAGAAGCAAAAAACCAATTTAGGTTGTAAAACAAGCTTATTGAGTAGGTGAATTATTTTGTTCGCAAGAGGATAGACGATTCTAGAATATTTTGGCTTTTAGTTAGGACCGAACTTTGTTTAACAATAAAAGTTCACCTTAAATACAAAGTTCGATGTCAAAGCTTTTTTTTTGAAAACCAATGAACGATGGGAGCCTATCATCCCGAGTGAGATCATTTGGATAACTAAAGTTGCGGGAAAAAGGAACTACCTATCCGTCCGATGTGTTGAGAAAATCATCGAAACAAAGATGAGCCTGACAAAGGTACTCACCCTTTTACCCTCTGAAGATTTCATTCGAATTCACAATTCATACATTATCCGCATGGACAAAGTATCCTCGGTAAATTCAGACTTTGGTCACCTGAAGCTCGGTGAAAAAAGAATTCCGATTGGAGATTTATACCTTCCTATTTTCAAGGAAAGGTGCTCATTTATCCGGTGAGTAACCTGATTGGAGTCATTTGCACCCGAATAAGAGAAAAGAATCACCAATTCTAGGTTAGGTGTAGAAGCTAGGTTAGATTTGATTTAGGCGAATTTTGAGTTCGTTAGCCCCCCCAACTGAATCTTTGCTGTATCAATATAGCTAGGTAAGTCCCCCAAATTCTCAATATCAAGATCTCAGAAGATGTTACTGAGGGCAGCGAAGCTATGTTTTTTCGTGGCCTCAAGGAAGCAAAAAAATCCATCCAACAATTCCTTAATTGGCCATGCAATCGATCTCGGGGAGCAAACTAAACTGGTACGTACTTTACACTTATTCCAATTCGGAAAAAATTGCACATAGGGAATTGATGAGGCTCGGAATGGAATCATTCCTACCATTAAGAACCGAATACCGCACCTGGCATGATCGAAGGAAAAAAATAGAGGTGCCCTTGTTCAAAAATTATCTTTTTATAAGATCCACGGAAAGGGAACGAAATAGAGTATTTGGGGTAAGGCAAGTACATCATTTTATTTCCCAAAATGGTCGACCAAATATTGTAAAAGAAGAAGAAATCGCGGTGGTCAAAATGTTATTGAAAGGCACATATGCCTATGAAGTTGTGGGCAAAGGAAATGTTGGCTCCCAGGTTACCATCATTGAGGGGGCCTTTGCTGGTTGGGAAGGCCTTTTTCTTTCTACGAAAGGGCAACACAAGGTAATCATCGAGCTAAAGACAATGAACCGCGTTGTATCTCTGGAGGTTCCTCAGGAATGGGTGCTTCTATCAAAACGAATAAATGAAATTGCCGCTGGTGGCCATTCCAAACAAAGTTGCGGGGTCCAAGACAACCGGCATCTCTTATAAACCTTCATTAATACCTTCTGAGTTGACAACCACTTCTTCGCGCTATGTGATTACAGGCCTTTGTGTCCTTTTGTTCTTGTTCTCCCTTCTGGAACCTCATAGAAATGCTTTGAATCTCCTGGAGCACACCGAGGAGGAGGCCGCAGAAAGCCTCGTTGCTGTTGCCCTACTAAAAGTGGTGGTTGGAATTGCTGCCGGGTCGCATTTGCCTGGAGTATCAGGAGCAGCCGATGGAGTGGAAGGGTTCCTAAACGACATATTCGACTATGTGGCACTTACCAATTCGTTGTTAGTAGCTCAAATGCTCCTGCTGCAATTGTCCAAATCCTGGCTATTTAAGATACTGACATTGATTCCCTTAGTACTTTTTGCTTTCAATAAGGTGCCGGAAATTGCGCTAAAAATACTCATCATCCTTCTCCTGATTAGTCCCGGTTTGGACATTGCCCTGAACGGGATCAACTACCTTCATCATGAACTGGGAAGACCCGCGACCGCTGAAACACACAGGCATGCCAAGGAGGCAAAAGAAATTGCCGAGAATCATCGAGAGCCCATTCAGGACCAGTCGTCAGAAACCAGGAAAACCTCGCGGATTGACTACACCAATCACCCCCTCCTCAAACATGTGCAAAAACATATCAAACCCGAACGATCACATAGGGTCCATCATGGCTTAAAAGAAAAAGTTTCTCAATGGTTGGGGGCCGCCCTGAAGGGAATGATAGCAGCAATATTACTCTTCTTGTTGTTACCATTGGGTTACGCCACAATGGTCTACTTCTCCGTCAAAAAAATGCTCGGACCAAATGTATCCCGGCAATTCCAATCCACCCTTCTTTTTTCCCTGGTAGGGGGAGCGATGGTGATTACTGTATTGTCTTTCACAGTTCCGTCACCGGCAAGTGTAGTGCCTTCAAAGGAGGTAGATAAACTGCCAATTGCAGTGCAAAGCACAGCCGGTTCTCATTTAATTAGCGAAGCACACCATGACAGTCTCCTGGGCATTGATGTGTCCCACTTTAATGGTGAGATCAACTGGGCGGATGTTCGGAAGAAAGGCATCCATTTTGCTTATGCCAAAGCAACCCAGGGAAATGATTTCAGTGACCCTGAGTTTAAGAAAAATTGGGCGGGTATGAAAGCTGAAGGTATTGCACGCGGGTCATACCACTTTTATGTGGCGAATATTGACCCTGAAGAACAGGCTAAGTTTTTCATCTCCGAGGTAGATTCCATTACCATGAAGGACATGCCACCCATGCTTGACCTTGAAGGAAGCGGGATTGGTGGACTTTCCAAACGCAAATACATGAGTAATGTGCTTAAATGGTTGGATGAAGTCGAGAAAGCCTTTGGGCGAAGACCTATCATTTACACCGACAATCCCTTTGCCAACGAACACCTCACAGATCCCCAATTTGCCAAGTACCACCTATGGATAGCGGAGTATGGGCCGGTGGCCCATATTCCCAAGACCTGGAAAGAGAACGGCTGGATCATCTGGCAGCATACGGCCAGTGAAAAAATGGCGGGCGTCAACGGTGTGACAGATGGAGACATGCTGGTAGGTGACGCAACCGTGTTGTTTGAAGCAATGAGGGAACCCCAAGCCTCTGTGAAATAAATTGGCCCGAGACGATGACTTTCCTGAAAAAAATGTCCCAACGGCTGCATGTGCTTGGCAGGGAACTGTTCAGCAATGAGAACGAAATTATTTCAAAACCAATCCATAAAAATGCAAATATCATGACCAACGAACAAGATCATTCAACAGACCAAAGTGCCCTCCACGATGGCCAGGCTGACTGGAACGAGGTAAAAAACACTTTGCAAAATCTCCATCAATCCATCGCTTCCTCACCCTCCATGGAAGATTCGGGGGAAACCGCAATGAACCAAACCCAAGAATTAAATCGAGCAACTTCCGATCCCCGATCAGCATCCTACACCTTCGGCACGTTGGAAAGCAAACTGGCAACCCTGGAAGAGCGGGTTAACGGTTTGGAGCTAGTCCTGCATGAGCACATCGCTCGTCCAAACGAATTACAGCAAAAAAAGCAGATTTTGCCTGAACAACTGCATTCGAAATGGAATGATCTTGAAAATCACATTGTTCACTTGCTGCACCACAGCACCCCTTCCAAAGGACTAGGATATGAAGCTGGTCATCATCCGCTTTCAGGATTCATGAGCGAACTCAAGGGGGGGGTGGAAAGGATCAGTCATAAACTGGAAACCATTGCCACGACAAATGCCACTCACCTTGTCGGAGATCTCCATAGCGATATTGATCGAACGTTGGATCATATTACCCAGCATAAAGAGCACCTCGTTCAGCAGTACAGGGAGGCAATGGATACGCTCACAGCCCATCACCAGCATTTGATCCAGGTAAAAGAGCAACTCTCATCCGTTCATAAACCACCGATCACGATTTGATCGATACCCGTATATAACACCATCTCCCCATGAGCCAGGCGTTTTTAAAAATTCCCCTTCGCATAGAAGGCTTGTTCCTTACTGAGGACCAACAGGTATGTTCCCCACTGGCTGATTTTACGCGGCTACCCTGGAACAATGGTACCGAAGACCTCAATTTCGATCAGCCTTATGTTGGAGACGGCATTATGCACCAGCCCTTTGGCACCCAGAACCTCCTTCTGGGTGCAGGGGTTCACCTGCATTTCATTGTGCCTCATTACCTGGGCCGACACATCCCCAAAAACTCCGGGCTTTCCGATGCCGGCCAATTGCCGGCTGCACCCAACCGTTGGCTCATAACAAAGTCTGTCGCTGGTAAAATCACCCAGTGGGTGGTGGAAAGTGACTTTGTGTATCCGGCTGATTATGTGCCTGATGATCCAGGTTGTATTATTCCTTTTCATCAGGGGCAGCCCTGGCGGTATATGGGCCGCACCACTTTGCTCAGTGACCCGCGCCCAACTGGTGACACCTTTCCTTCACTGAACAGCAACAAGCCACTCACCGTGGTGGGCTTTGGCGATCTGAACTTCTCCTCCTTTTATCCCAACTGCCTGGGGGTATTCGGTTTCTTTGACCCGGATGGGAAACCTGAAGCTGATGCGACCTACTCGGTACTTGGCTGGAACGATCAGGCAGCGGACGACTTGTTGAATCGAACCGTGAGCAAGCTTTTGGCAGACCAGTCGAAGGTGGACGCAGAGGACATTAGTAAACAGCTTTTTACCCTATTCGGACTGGAGCTGAATATCGATGGGGTGACGATCAACCCCTCTTCGGTTCCGCGATCCGTTTTTTACGGAGAATTCAAAGCAGATGCCGCACCGGACATTCAAAAACCCAAGCTAAAACTGTCCATTGGAAATACAGCCAGTGAAGCCCTCTCAGCCCTTTTGGCCAACCAACTCACTCCTTTGGGAAACCCTGGAAAGATCAATATTGAAGATCAACTGGAATCCATGCTGCTCTTTGGCCAGCTCGACCATTTGCACACCGATACCGGCCCCAAGTTTCTGGAAGCGCGGCACCAAAAAGGATTTCACGCCTTGCATTCCGGCCATGCCTGGCGTTTGGTGCAACCCACAGAGAACCCCAAAGGAGAACCCGGAGAAACGGCTCAATCGCTGCCGGAACTGCCAACTGACCTAATCGCACCTCTGGACCAACTGAATAATGCCCAAGCGGTATTTGATCAGGCCACCTTTGAGATTGCCACTTTGCGGTCACAGCTTTATGCTGACTGGTACAAGTACATGCAGGCGCGCTACCCATACATTGAAGGGCGGGGCCAGTTTCCCGATGCCGACCGAATCATGCACTTTATCGAATCCCAATCCATGGTGGAACTGGACAGCGTAATCGCAGCCACCGGGCAGGCGAGCTATGGGGATGAAAGCACCAATTTTCAGCCCAGGCCCAAGGTGGTTGGAGGCACAGACCTTGCCAACCGGCTTGCCCTGGCTTGGCAGGGGCTAAGCGCGGTCCTCGCCACCGAAAACGCTAGCCGAAAAACGAATAAGCAACCCTTGCTCAGCCTTTCCATGGCTCCCGGCCCCCGCTACTGGCAGCCCAATGCTCCGGTGATTCTGGTTTCGGGTTTAGAAAGCGGATCAGCCGCTGATACCACTGCCAGCAAACAGGCACTTTCCTGTGAGCTCGCCAGCACTACCCAAACGGCCACAGCCGAAAGCTTGGCTAATCAAAATGCGGGCGACCTGCTGGTGCAATGGAAAGGGAAAAATGCGGTAGCACTTTCGGCCCAGCACTGGAACCCTTTCATTCTGGATTGGGAGGTTGACTTGGTCGATACCCACTTGCAGCAAGCAGGAGGAACGGTTGATCCCACGGGATTAAGTAGCAATTTTGAGGTCAACCAGTTTGGCCCCGACCTGCAACAGGCAACAGGCTATCAGGCTGGTAATCTCTCCGTAATCTCAGGCAGCGTGCTCATGAGCGGCCATGCCGGCAGCACCCTCCGCGCAGGGCTTAAGGCCTTTCTGGAGGCGAGCCTGAAGCAGGCCGGGATCGGGTTCAAGAGCGGAAAAACCATCGATGACTTTTTAGCCGCTTCCAATTGGGTTGATGCCTTCAGCCGACTGAATAACACCGGGAACACTCTTCCCGCAAAAGAAGACGTAACGGCCAACCCGCTGTGCACAGCCTGGGCGGCTTACCAACTATTGCTGTCCGGGCACAGCCTGGCGCAAAGCCTGAACGGCTTCAACGAGGCCTGCCTTATGCAACAAAAAACGGCTCAATTGCCGGTAAAAGAACCCATAGGTTTTGACTACCAGCAGCAGTTCAGCAATCTGGTGAACCAGGCCGTGGGCAATCACCGCAGCACTTCGCCTCTGCCTGATTTTGATTTTAACCCTGTGCGCAGTGGAGGATTGAAGTTGAACCGCCTGAGTCTTATCGACAATTTTGGGCTGCCCCATAACCTGGACACTTCGCAGACACCGGTCGCTGCAGAACCACTGCGGGATCAAAAAGGGGAACCCTTCCTGCTTCCCAGATTAGCGCAGCCCGCCCGACTTTCTTTCCGCTGGCTGGCGGCCGATGACGCAACGTTGGAAATGAATGATCATGTGGGCACCTCACCGATCTGCGGCTGGCTGATGGCCGATTACCTGGACGAGTCACTAGCTGTGTATGCGGCTGATGGGCAGGCACTCGGATTTATTGATGCTTCCGGCACCTGGAACGTACTGCCCTGGGCCAACCGGATTGCGAACATTCAGACGAACATTGGCAACGCACACCTCGCCAGTGTAACCACACGTCTGTGCAGTTCCAAAGACTTTTTCCAGGACTTTATCACGGCTACTCAAGGGGCTCAAAATAATATAGCCCCAACCAATGCTGCGCTATACAACACCAAGGCCCAATTGATGGGAAAACCCATGGCTGTGGTGCGTGCCGAGCTGGCCTTTGAACTTATGGGCTTGCCTGCGCTCAACCAAAGTTGGCCTGCCCTAATGGCCGACCTGGAACAAAGCCAATCCGGCAGCCTGCGAACCTATAGTCAGCGGCACAATAACAATTGGACAGACCTGCAATTGCCCATTCGCCTGGGCGAGCATCACCAGCTAAACGATGGCCTTATCGGTTATTGGGCAGAAGATGCCAGCGGCAACCTCAATGAGGACTTCATTGCTCCTGAAACCATTTCCGGTAGCCTGTCCAACGCGCACATCACTGCCTTTTCGGATGCCAATCACCAAACACAGTGGCTAGCCCTTAACGGCAACCCATTGCGCGTCAGCCTGATCATCGACCCGCACGGCTTGGTGCACGCCACTTCTGGTTTGCTTCCGGTAAAGGCATTGTCGATTCCGCCTTCGCATTACCTGCCTGCCCTGCACAAGCTCCGCATGTGGTTTCGCACTGCACCCATCCTACAACCGGCTGTACAGGGAGAAACGAAACGAACCCTCGACCTGCCGCCTGTCAACGGCTTCCAATGGCAGTGGTGGGATGCCTTCAACGGCACACAAGCCATCCAGGCAGAAGGAAATACATCCACGAACGAAGCGACTGCACAAGTTCTGGACGGCTGGCTTTCGCTCGTGCCCGATAACCAATGAATCGCTTGAAAAGATTAAACCATATAACAAGAAACCATGTCTGAATCTCCTTCTAAAACGACCACCAATCAGGCCTTCCCTTTCGATTTTAGCCTGCACAACCAATTCCAGGGCGAAGGGTTGTCGGTGATCTACATCGTAAACAACTCAACCACCACCAGTGAGCAGCAACAGTTGGAGTTGGTGATTAGCCAAACAGATCGGCACAGCTATACCCTGAAAGGCTATGGCACATCCCCGCCCAATCATCCCGGTCAGGACCCCTTCAACCTAGCCCTGGTTTTCAGGCCTGGAGTGCTTAGCGGCACTACCAAAACGTCTTTGTCGGCCACATTGCAGGCGGCATTGGCTACCGCTTTCCCCCACAACCCCAGCATTGTGCACGGTCCGGAAATCCGCAGTACAGATGGCGCGCAGCTTTGGTACATCGCCCTGCAAAAAGACCTGACCATTGCACCTTCCGCCAGCGGCACTCCCTGGTCGCTCTCGTTGCTGCTCAAAGGCATTTCGGCAGCCGCGGGGGTGGGATCACGCAGCACGCAGGTGGAATGCCTATTTAGTGACTTGCTGCTCAACAACACCGGAAATCCACTTTCCTTCAGTCGCTCCCAACACATGGACATCATCAACCACCTGGGCAGCTCGCATGCACCCTTGCAATTTGGGGTGGTGGGTAAAAATGCCTTGCTCAATGCCAGCGGGCAGGACAATGCCTTATCGCTGTATTTCCAAACCAATGGACGGGTGCCCCTGAAGTTCGGCCCTAAGACGGAGATCGATTTTACTTTTCCCTACGACACAAAAGCGTCTGATCTTATTCATTTTGGTTCTGAAGATCAAGTCACGCACTATACCCTGAAAAGCACTACAGAGTACTCAGTTCCAGCCGGGCATAACAACACGGTAGGTCTTTATACCCTCACTGCGACATTTATAAAGCCAGCCCCCTTTGTTACCTGCCTTTTTGCCTTTGATGCGGTGCAGCTTTCCGGGCCGGATGGCATGCCCACCATTCAGGTGACGGTGCGCAACCTGCCGGGTTATTGGGACAGTACCTTTTTTGTGCCTATCCACAAAGAGTCTTCGCTGCTTGATGGGCAATTGGAACTTGGTTCAGCCCTGACCAAAGGACATTTGGGTGGAGGGTCGCGCATCGACTTTCGCACAGGCACACTCAACGGAACCCTTGCCAAGATCTCGATTGAAGAAGACTGGGGACTCAACCTATATGGCACTGCAAACCAGCCCATAAAAGTGAGAGAAACTGACCTGTTGGTTCCTGAGGGTCGGCTGGCAATCAATAGTGGCACCAACTACCCAAAGCCAGAACAGGGAGACAGTAATGCCAATGAAAAACTGAATGTGGTGGGAGATACTTTTCTGGATGGTCAGTTGGGGATTAGTGGTGATACAGGTATTGGTGGAGCTTTGAGTGTGGCATATCCCTCAGGGTCTAACAATGGGATATTAATAGGAGAAGCATCTGATAAAGGGAATGCAGGACTGTTTATTAAAATAAAGAACGGAGCAGATGCCTGGCCGATACAAATACAGGACAGTGAAGAGAACAATCTTGTGTATGTCGATGGATCGGGATTCTTGACCACTAAGGGCAAAATCAATGCTGGTAACGATATCATTAGTAAGGGACGAATTTATGATTGTAAGGGCCAAATAACGCCAGTGGGGGCCATTATCGCCTTTGGAGGAAGCAATGTACCCGGTGGTTGGTTGGCTTGTGATGGATCTGCCATCAACAGCCAGTTTGTAGACCTGATTGGTGTTGTAGGCAACAATACCCCCGACCTCCGCAGCCGATTTATTGTAGGGACGGGACAAGGGACTGGTCTCAATAACTATACAAAAGGAAATACAGGCGGTGAAGAAAAGCACACCCTTAGCATGGAAGAAATGCCCAGCCACCAGCATTTCGGATGGGGGGAAGTGTTAAACTTTAATGGTTGGGGCTGGCCAGGAAAACCCCATGACCTAGGGCAAACGAATGACAGTACCTATGTAGGCAGTGGACATACTGACGGAGGGAATTGTCTTTACGGTTCCACCTATGCAGGGGGCCAAAACGAAAACACAATTGCCACAAGCAATGGAAGCACACCCGCTATGAAGCAGGGCAGTACCAAGTCCCACAGCTACCTGCCGCCTTATTATGCGCTGACTTATATTATTAAATGCTAAAAGTCAGAAAGTCAGAAAGACAATATCTACAACAAATTAATAGAAAGATGCGCTGTGAAATGCCATAGCAGTCCGGAAGTGAATAAGGGGCACACATTACACTTGTCTGCCTTTGGTGGAAACGCGAGCAATATAGATAATCAATCATGAGTCAATTCAAAATCATACAGACCATCCTATTGCTGATAAAAGGCAACGTAAATGGAGTCTTGGATGAAGCTAAAACGCTGGAAACCCAGTTAGCTGGTGTGGGAGTGAAGTTAGAAAATAAAAAAACCGAACTGGATCAATGGGTGGAAAAGACCATTACCCAATTAGCCGCGATGGTAAATGTCGCTGGCTTGCAGACAAAAATGGAAGCAAGTCAAGCCTATCAACAATTATCAGCTGTCCCCATTGATTTCGGGCAATTATTCTCGCTACCTGAGGGCTTTAAGGCAGATAACCCCGAGATGCTCAAAACCTTGGTTGAAAATAAAATTCAATTCCTCAAAAACTATTTGTCGAACCTTCATATTGATGGTGTTGATCCTTTGGGCATACTGAATGACCTTGAAGACATTGTACTTAGCTTGATCGATCTACCAAAGGATCTTGATCTGACAGATGCCGAAGCTGTTTTGGCATTTAAAAAAGCCAGGCTGGAGGGCATCAAACCGAAGGTGTTTAGTCTGATTGAAAAAATGTTCCATACCTCTTTGACGGGTGGTGAGCTGGATAAGGCCATCACGGCATTCGACAACGCGGTAGATTCCATACTTGAACCCTCCTCCGCAATAAATGGTACAGGAGGCATGACTGATCTAAGTTCCTTTTTGGCAAAAGCAAAGCCCAAGGTGCCAGACATTGCCCACGAATTGGATGTCTTCAATACCACGCTGGGCGGTGATATGGATACCTACGGCACAGAAGCCATTGACTACCTTCAATCCATCCTCCCAAAAGTAGAGAAGGAATTTGCCAATGTGGATGTGGAGACCCTCAATTTGGAAGCGGTTGTCAATATCCTCAAGAGACTATTCCCCATCCTAAATGATTTTAGCAACCAACCTAATCTGGCGAAATTAACAAGTGAATTAGCCCAGGTATTGCCAAAAGTGACACTGACTGGAATAACCGAACAAGCGTTTATTCAGGGTTTGGAGCAAATTTTTACTTTGCCAAAAGGGGCTGATCTTGAAACCCCTAGCGAAGTCTTTAGCCTCTTAAAGAAAAAAATTCCGGCATTGTTTGAATTGCTCAAACATGTTCAGATCAGCGATAAAGAACTCAGCTCGCTAAAGGAAAAGCTGCTTGAAGTATTTGGAGACATCTTGGCTCCTTTCAAGGACTTGGATCAATTAAAGTTGGGCAATATAATAAGCGGCTTGTTGGAAGTAATTACCACGCTCATCAGCAAGTATATCCCTGATAACAAAGTGCTGACCGATGTAGCCGATGTGTCAGGCAAGTTCAAAGTAATCTGGGACTTTTTGGAAGAGAATGGGTTGCTTATACCCATAAAATTCAAAATACTTAAGAGCAACCCCATCACCGGAACGGGCATAAATCAGCCGGGTACACAACAGACACCTGCTGCGCAAGCAAACCGTGCCGTTAAGCCGCAGGCCGCCTTTGCCGGCCAGAATGGGAATGCGGCTGGAACATCCGAACCCAGTAATGGGAGGGCCAACAACCAGGACACTAACTGGGGCACAGTGATTCTGGCTGCGCTAAAGTCGCATAGTGCAGAACTACCCACTATGGAGCAGCAAGTTCTTGCACAAGGAATTTTTTCCGGTGAAATAGTACAGGTTTGGCAAAAGGAGTTAATGGCCATCCTCAATGGCACCATTGCCGAAGGTAAACAGGCAGGCGCATCCATTAAAAGCATGGCAGCAAGTGCCACACCACCCACCTCCGAGCAAGTCGCCACATTACTCTTGAATCAACTAAAATCTCTGGTTGAAACCGCATTTAAGGATCTTAAAACGTTGTTAAGCGCTTCTTTGGAGATCATCTATCGCCTAATGCAGTTAGCTATTGACCTGCTGCTTGCTATCAAAATACCAAAAGAAAAAATTGTTGAGATGATTCCGGGAATCTCGGTGCTGGAAGATATCAATATCATCTGCCTGTTTATGGCTATGCCCAAGTGGATGGTTCAAAAATTATTGGATATTAAAAAAGAGGAAATTGTAGAATGGGTTAGGAACCCAGTTTAAGCTAAAAAAGAATTATGTACCTGAAATAAAAAAAAATGGAAAAAAAGTATTTCATACAAGGGTTTAGATTCTTACAAGCTCTTGGTGTTACTGGGATGGCGGTAACGGATTTGGTGATTGGATTCAAACAGAATAAAATTAATGGATATTCACATTATGAATGGGGTGCAGTATTATCTTTGGACATTTGCGTCTTTGTGCGTTTTATGTTCTCCAAAGAAACAAGTGCTGGCTCTGTTGCAGAACTGGCTGGTCAAAAGGAAGCGTTGGTGATACTTGCGGCAACCAGAGACTCTCGCCAATTGAAGATGCCGCGGCCAAATGATACAACAGTTAATCAGTATAGCCTTTTGCTGTCTAAAAAGCTTAAGAGGGCAAGTAAACATCAGAAATGGGAAAGTGTTTTCGGTGATTTAGCTAAGATCTCTTTGGCGGCCGCTATTCAGGCTCGAGACTGGGCAGGCTCTAAAGATAAGCCATCCATGAACGATGTTATCATATCTAGTGTTTTGTTGGGCGTAATTGGCTTATCCGAAACAGGGATCAACGCTATTTTGCCAACCCAAGCAGATTTGGAGCAGTTAAGACTTAATGGTCTAGAAAACACCTTAAAGGCCTTTTCGTTATCTGAGCAAATTGCCGAAGGTAGGTTTGTTGACCAATCAGTAGCTGCTGTAACTACTGCCCAAAATGCAGCTACTCGAGCCGAAATTGCTGCCCAATCTGCCCGAACTTCAGAAATAGTGGCACGTTTGGCAGCTCGGGTTGCTGACCAATCTACTAACGCTACTGACCCTGCTAAGAAGGCTGCAGGCGAGGCCACTACCGCTGCAGGCGAGGCCACTACCGCTGCAGGCGAGGCCACTACCGCTGCAGGCAAGGCCACTACCGCTGCAGACAAGGCCACTGCCCAGAATGCTGCAGGCGAGGCCACTGCCGCTGCAGACGAGGTCACTGCCGCTGCAAAGGAGGCCACTACCTTTGCAAAGGAGGCCACTACCGCTGCAGGCAAGGCCACTGCCGCTGCAGAGGAGGCCCAACAATGAAGCTAACTAAGCCCAGACTGCTCAACAAGATGGGCAAGGTTACAAAGGTTGATACATCTAATTACCCAAGCAATGAAATTGATGATGCTATCTAAATTAATAGAGTGTGATTACGTGGTGAATAATTTCACTCAAGCATTTGACGCTTCTACAGGTATCAAACACAAGTAAATGGTTGGAGGTATTAAACCACGAGGTAATAAGTTCAGCTTTACTGCCGAGTTTTGAGTATCCCACAGTTTCATTGAGAACCTCGCTTTCCAGTCTACAAATTGTTTTTTTGAAACCAAAAAGTTCATTATCAGCTAAGGTGACCTAGTCAATAAAGGCGCTTAGAAGTACACCATAGGCCAGGCCATGCAATCGTACCTGTTCAAAGGAACAAGAACCAAAAAATGACAGACCAAACCCAGCGATAAACAAATGACTGATTTTCTAAAAAAGCTAGAAGGCATCCCGAACATCAAACTAGAAGAGCTGGAAGTAGGCCTGGGTAAGCATGGCATGTCCCTTTCCGCCAACCTGGATTACCAGCCTCCTTCCTTATCGGCATTTCTGGCATCGCTGGGTTTGCCTTTGCCTGGCTCAAGTGAGAACCTGAAGGGCAAAGAAGTATCCATTGCTCTCACCTATGAGCGGAGCCGGGGCATTGTAGCTATTAAGGGTTATGCCACCATCCTTAAAATCACTATTAACGGGTCGCTGCAATTGGGTGATTTTTTTGCTGTAGGTGATTTTCCGGTTCATGCCGTTCCTGAGTTGGATCAGGTGGAACTGCGTTTTGAACTGGACAAAACTTCTTCGAGTATACCCGCCAATGACACCACCAAGGGCTTGGACATTGGCTTTTTTGCCACCTTTAGTGAAAATGGGAGCCGCTTTGAGTTTGCCGGGGATTACAACGAATCTACAAGTGGATCGGGAAGTTCGGCCATTACTTTCACCTCCTTTGGGGGAAGCATTTCCTCGTTAGATGGAGCCGCTTTGGATTTGGGCAGTGGGTTTCCCATCGATCTCGCCATCAAAGACCTGTTTATTGCCAAGCTTGGTGTAAAAGAGAAAACCGGAAAGCCCAAAAGCATTACCGTATTTGGTTCCGACCTGTCGATCCATGTTGACTTCGATGGGTCTACACTTCCGGTGGTCGGTCAGTTCCTGGCAGAAGCGAAGTTCGGCATCAAGGACCTAAGGCTAGTGTATACTGGGAGCAGCAACCAGCAGCCCATCAATTCAAAAGACCTTGGTCAGATCAACCAGTTCCTGCGGGAAACCCATGTAGCGCCCTTGGTTACTGCGCGAAGCAATGTTTCCAATAACGGCAAGTCGCCCGCTAACTTTCCCACAGGCTTCAGTGTACAAGGGTCGTTGATCATAGGAGAAAACGGGCACACCATTCCGCTGCATTCCAGTTTTCCGAGTCCCAAGGGATCGGGTAAGGCAGGAGCCGGCAATCCCCAGCTTAAACCCCAAACCGCCCAAAGCCCAACCAACCCAACTCCTGTAGGCAAAACCTATGGCCCACTTACCATTCAAAGTGCAGGGCTCGGCATGTCAAATGGCAAGGTCACCTTGCACTTTAGCGGCAGCCTGCACATTGGGCCTCTGGGGCTGCAACTTATGGGTTTTGAACTGGCCACACCTATCGATCAGTTTGATCCCTCCGTTTCGCTCAACGGCTTGGGTCTGGAGGTAGAAAAACCGCCTTTGACCTTGCAGGGATTGTTTTTGGAAGGGCAGGTGGAAGTACCAGAGCAAGGGGCCAATGGCCAGGTGACCACCACAACCATCACTGCCTATACGGGAGAGTTCTCCGTGGGCTACAAGCAATATGGCTTAACGGGCATCGGTTCCTATGCCACCTTGCCCGATGGCAGTGCCAGCCTGTTTCTTTATGGTTTCCTTGGAGCTCCGCTGGGAGGCCCTCCCTTTTGTTTTGTTACCGGAGTAGCGGCCGGTTTTGGCTACAACCGCACGATGACCTTGCCCACTCCGGAAACCGTGAAGAGCCATCCGCTCATTCAACCGGTACTACCAGGGGCGCATCCCCCGGATTTCAAGGCGATGAACAAGACATTTTTGCCAGTAGAAGGAGCTTACTGGGGAGCCGTGGGCCTTCGCGCCACCTCCTTTGAAATGGTGCACAGTTTTGTGTTGCTGGCCCTGCGCTTCAGGCAAAGCCTTGAAATCGATATCATCGGATTTTCGTACATGAGCTATCCAATTCCGGTGGAGAGTGCATTGGTGCCTGCCATGGTCAAGGTGGCGGTGGGGCTGGTGGCCCGCATCATCCCTGAGCGGGGCATTGTCTCCATTGAAGGGGCCTTACAGCCCGGTTCATATGTCTACAATCCCCTGGCCCATATTTCGGGCGGTTTTGGCCTGTTGACCGTAGCCAAAGACCAGCTTTCTGGGCAGTGGAAGGGAGCCAGAGAGGGTGCATTTGTATTTACAATGGGCGGTTATGCACCCGGTTATAAGGTGAAACCCTTTTATCCCAAAGCCGCCCGTCTGCAACTCGCTTACCAGATAGACCCAGCCATTTCCATGAAGGCGCAGGCCTATTTTGCCATTACGCCTCAGGCCATGATGGCGGGTGGTGACCTGCAGGCCAATTTTCAAGAAGGCGGAGGTTTTTCCATCCACGTGTATTTTACTGCCGGAGCTAACTTTATCATTTACTGGAAGCCCTACCACTACAAGGCGAGTATGTATGCGCATTTGTCGGTGGATGCCAACATCAATGTGGATTTGTGGCTGGTCACCATCCACAAATCGGTGCACTTCGACCTGGGGGCTGATCTCAACCTTTGGGGTCCCTCCCTTTCTGGGCATGCCAATGTGCATGTGCATGTGTTGGTGTCCTTTTCAGTAGGTGTTTGGTTCGGAGCTGGAAAACCCGCCCCGGCACCGATCGACTGGAGCGAATTCAGCACGAGCTTTTTGCCAAAACCAGAAAAGATCCTTTCACTCCAGATCAGCAAGGGCCTGGTATCAGGTCAGTCTAAACCCGATAGCCCGGTAGTCAACCCCAAAGAATTGGAACTGGTATGCAGCACCGCTATTCCGCTGAAGTCGGTTATCGGGTTAGCTGGATTTAGTGTGGCCCAGCAGAATTTCGGCATCAAGCCGATGGCCAATACTGCCAACGATATAAATACTTCAGAACTCAGCATCACCCTCTCTAAAGATGGGAGCGCAATGAATACTGTTGACCTCCAAAAACGTTTCACTGTGCTGCCAGTGACCCGAAATTTGCCTGCTGCGCTCTGGCAACCTGCGCAAACATCAGGTACGATCCCTGCCCAGGAGGGACCCGAATTAATGGAAGGTTTGCTCTGCGGTTTAGAGATTTCGGCTCACGAACCCACTCAGGGGGTCGCCTTTACCATACCAGCCAATCAATACGATACGCTCCAAACGGCTCCGGCCAAAGCAGGCACCGCCTTTACCTACAGGGCTTCCTTTGCCATGGCCTCCTAACTGCAATCAGACATGTCATCAGCAACCATCACCTTTTACAGCAACCACCAACCCGCCCTGGAAGATGGTGATTACACTGTGGAAATAAGCCAGAAGCTTGGCATCAAAGACAATGCTACTCCGGCTATTGCTCCCAGCATTCAGGACCAGACACTGTCCTTTCATGTATCCGGGCCTCGTTTTGTGCTTGATGCATCGCTGATCCACTCAATGTATCCACCCACAGGGGGAAAGGGCGACTACCGCGCCACCCTGCCATCGCTGGTGCTCAACCGCAGCACCCTGCCCTGGGAACGCTCCCCGGTTTACCCGGAGATTACTGCCGTTTCAGCGCCCTGGTTGTTCCTCCTGGTGGTAGACGAAACGGAGGCTAAGCTGGTCACCGAGCAAAACAATGGCGCGGTGAGTGGTTTAGTTCAGACATTCAGTTCAAGTGCCACCGGGAAACCACCGCTCAGCCCCGAAGAATTGACTCGCCTGCCCGAAAAAATCAATTACCTGGAAGTCGATGCCAGTTTGTCGGGATTGTTTCCGGCAACGCTGGCGGAACTGCAATACCTTGCCTATGCAAGGGTCAAAACCAATGCTGATGGAACACCCGGAGAAGAAAAGGCGGTATTGGTCAGCAATAGGCTACCACAAGCCGGCCATAGCAGTACGGTGTATCTGGTTTCGCTGGAGAATAATTATATCGGAACGGATGGAACCGCAACTTTTAAGGGAATAACCAACGACAATTACGTGCTGCCTTACCTCTACAAATGGCCCTATTATGCCTTTGATGAAAAACTGTATTGCATCACACAAACGGTGGCTGAGAAGCTGCAAAAGATTGAACCATCCCTTCCTGACCTGAGCAGCCTGCTCGATCATTTGTATGACAACACCAGTGCCTTTAAGGCTGCTTTGCAAGGGATCAAGATCACAGAAAAGGACAACTTGAAGGTAATCGAAGCTGCAGCGGAATTGCCGGGTAGCACCTTTCACCAGTTACTCTCCCATTTGCCTGGTGGATTTGCTGCTTTTAGCACCGATCCTGTTGCGGCAAGCATCACCTCCAGCGGAACGGTAAAACTGGCCTATCAACAGTTGGAAGAAAGCGTTGACGGGTCGATGCCGAAATACACTTCTGCCTGGTACCGTGGACCGCTCGCAGCTTCCGTTATTGACCTCACCAAACTGAATCCCAATTTTCCCTTGGTCGCTCCAGCCGTGAAAGGACAAAGCCCAGAACCTCCGCAATTTTCAAAGGCCTTGATCATCAATGATACGGCCAGTCAGATCGAAGACCTCAGTTATGCTGCGGCATTTGAACTGGGTCGGCTGACGGCCCTGGACGATGTGGATTTTTCCACCGGTTTTTTCAAATGGAAAAGCGAAACGGCCATGGCACTTAGGTTAGAGGATTTGAAGAAACTCACTGGCTATAAAAACATCATGCACCTGCCGCTGGATGACAAGCCACAGGTCAATCCTTTGCCTCAGCATGTGGAGGACAAGTTTACAGCCTGGAAAAAGCTGGAAGGCATTCCTTATCGTTACCTGATCCCCGACCCAAAATTGCTGCCCAACGAAAGCATCCGCTTTTTCCAACTCGACCGGCATTGGGTCAACGCTTTTATCTGTGGCGCGTTTTCGATCGGACATACCGTAGCAGCCGATTTGTCAGAACAACTAAAAACGCTTTTTCTCACCGAGCAGGAGGAGGTCACCGGGTTTTTGATCCGTTCCCTTACGGTAAGCGGCTGGCCTGATTTTCAGGTGAATGCCCACCCGTCTCCAAGAGGTAAAGACCTTAGCTTGGTGCGAAAGGATAATCTGGATGTGGATACCCGTTTATTCCTCTTGTCCGGTGCCTTTTCACAATTGGATTTTCACTTGCATCCCGGACACATGCACCCGGGCTTCTTGTACGAGGATAGCCACTATACCAAGCAGGGCGGTTCTCAGACGGTCGTAGTAAATACAAACAACACCTTGACCATGGCAGCGTTAATCAAAGTGGCCAAAACAACTTCTGTCGCTGAATTTGCGGCTTGGTTAATGGAAGGCACTCCTGCGGTGAGGTTTACTATCGATTAGGAAATTAAGTATGTCTACTTCAGGTCCTAAATCCATGGAAGGATCAGGTTTATAGTCGATTGTTGGAATCGTTTTAGCGATGATGACGCTCTCAATTGTACCAAAAGAGGTTATTGGATTAAAATCTTTAAACGCCACAGGTTGCAAGATGTCCGTGTGGGGATCGAACTTAAATGAAAGATTTTAAATTGTTGATTATAAGCATGTTGAGTGAAATGGGGACTTAAGAAGAAAATCTTCTGTTAAAGAGAAAAGCCCTGAAACGATTCCGTTTCAGGGCTTTTCCAATTCTAGTGAGGAAGATGGGGCTCGAACCCACGACCCTCGGTACCACAACCCTATGGTCGAAATAGATATCTTACTCAATTTCAGCGCATTACAAAATATCAGTTAAAACTGAATGTGCAAAAACCTGCATTTCGTTGCTAGTTTTCGTAACTAGCACAATTCTCTAAAAAGGCTCCTATCCAACTTTTCCATAGCCTCGGCTAACCGGGCCATTTTACGAAAGTTGTGTTGTAAATACCTGTCCCTTTTACCTGTCCCTTTTATAAGGGAATGCCATAAAACACAAGCGAATACGGTAGACGCCTTGGATTTGGGATCTAGGACCTTCTTTTGATAATCAGTTCTTTCTTAAACGTTTTGCATCCTAATTGCCGAAACAAATGGTCGCATTTCTTCTCGTACCTTCTTCCTGTAAATGGTTCTTCCTGGAAATGGTCTTTAAAAATCCGCTTTTCGGATTCAACTTAGTGACGGACCAACCTCTAAAATCGTCAAGAAATTAGTTGGGAAATGGCACTTTGAATCAGTCTTTTTTTGTGCTTCGTTTTGTGCTTCGTTTTGTGCTTCGAAAACATAAGCCAAGGCATAAGCCAAGGGATGCTCTTGCTTCATGTTGTTAGTCACCTCATGAATCGATCATGAATCGACTTTTCAACCGACAAAATGAATTGGAATAACTCAAGAATAACTCAATTTTTGAAGCGGTACCCAATTGGCTACCGTTGATTAAATGAAAAATTGCAGTTCACCGACATAACTGCATTAGCTAGGATATTTACTTGAAAGCGTAATTTGAACACCAAATAGCAGGCAAGTTAAAACCGAAGTTAAAACCGTTACCTAGCTGAAAACTGCTATCGGACCTTTGCAATCAATCCACTTCCTTTGTTTCAATCCGAAAAGATGGAAAATGGATTTCGTAGAAAAAAATTACCCGGTATTTGAACGCCTCACTTTTACGGAGGGGAGCTTTCTTAAGATGTCATATATTGAAAATAAAGGGTTTGTTTTAGCAGAAGATTCCTTGAAAAAAAAATCCCTCGTCAAATCCCTCGTCAAGTCGGTTTATGATCTTCCCAAAGATTCTCCTTTTAGAAAAGGGTTGCCGAACAAAGAAGAACGATTGAAGGAATTCATCCAAAAAACAAACAATCAACCATTTGGCAATCAACCATTTGGAAATCCTCTAGTAAACCCTATCGATTGGGTTTTGAAGAACGAGTCTCTAGTAGGCCCCAACACTGCCAATACAGCAATTGGAAAACTGGAAATTCGCTTTGAAGGAGAAAAGAGTCCGAGATTTGGTACTGGTTTTTTAGTTGGCCCTAATCATATTCTCACCGCATGTCATTCTCTTTTTGACTTAGATGACAATGTTTTCCCGGAGAAGGTGATTTTTTACCCCTTCAATCAAACTTTAACGGGTATTGGCGATGCTAAAGGAATCCCTGTGGCAATGAGTTTTGTCCCCGAAGTGCTTCGCGATAACGTATTGGGAGTGCATGGACTCGATATAGGAGTAGCTGTACTTTCTCAATCCGTCTCAAATTCTTTTATGCTTCCTTTTGGAATTCCACAGAAATATGAGGCATTAAGGGGTACACAAGCTACGATTGCTGGGTATCCGGTTGGGCATCCAAATGGGACTCGGTTCTCTGGCTGGGAACTCTATTCCTCTCGAGATAAAATTTTGGAAGTTCTGAATGGAAGCCGAGAGTTGCTTGTTCGAATGGACACCCATTACGGCCACAGCGGGAGTCCATTACTCCTCGAAAATCTGATCGAAGGGTTCTCCCAGCTTGTTGTGGGAATCCACAGTCGACAAAGTGCCTATGAAGGAAAAGTCTCTTCCACTTTTAATTTAAGTATGCTGAATGAAATCAATCAAATCGTTAATAACACCATTTTAAACTAAAGTCTTATGAGCACACTATGTAATACAGCCAACACTGAAGGTTTAACCGAAGAAATTCCCGAATTGAACCAAATGACCAATTTCAAACCCTATTGCAATTTTTCGGAAGTGTTAACCGATAACCTGGTAACTATCAAAGTCAACGATGATGCCTATTTTATCCAGGAATCAGGGATCGGTCATCCGAGTGATATTTCAGATGAATGCACCACAAGTTCCTCCCATCATCAATTTACAATTGTTTTGAATCGTGTTGGTTCTAACCCAAACGTTACCAAACAATTAAAAATTAATCTGCCTTACTTCCACAATCCTGCTTCTGGAGGAGAAGAAATGTATATTTATGTTTATGATCGTTCAGAGACAGATTCCAGTAAAACAAAAGGAATTTCGAAATCGGCTGTTCCTATTAAACGGGAAACTGGTGTTTAACAAACCCGCTTGCAAGCATCTTGTCCCCCTTTTGATTTTTCACCTCTGCTTAATGTTGCTATTTGGGTGCGAGGATCAGAAAGGGGCCACTGATTTTTCAACTCCTGTTCCCCGGCAATTGTTGGACAGTATAAAAAGCGTCCAAACCGAGGACCCCGCGTATGCTATGCAAATGACGGAGGCAGTTATTACAATTGCCAAGGAAGAGGGTGACACTTTGACCCTGCAGGAAGCACTGATTCGGAAAGCGACAATTTTTGAGATTGATTCAGAAGTAGATAGTGCCTTAGTGGTTTGGAAACTTCTTTTTTCGGAATATCCCGATATGCCCAGTGAACTTTATGCAAAAGCATTGACGAACTTCGGGTTATTGGAATTTCGACTTGGCAATCTTCAACAAGCCAAGATCAACCTACAAAAGGTGAAGAAAATCTGGATAGAGCAGGAGCATGTTTCGGGCATCATTACAGCCAATCAAAATTTAAGCGCTATTTATTTTGAAGCCAGAGCTCTGGACAGTGCCGCTCTATTTGCAAAGAATGCCCTTGCTCTTTCGCAGTCAATTCAGGACACTTCAGCCATAGGGTATGCTTTAACTGCCCTGTCAGGGATTTACTCAGACATGGGTAAGTACGATCTGGCAAAACAATACTTGAATCAATCCATTCAATGGAATTCTTCCAGAAATCAAATAGAAATCTATACTTACGATCTACTGAATCTTGCAGTCCTTTTTGAACGAAAAAATCTGTCAGACAGTGCCTTTTTTTATTACGCGGTAGTTGATTCCATTGCCCGCAAAAGAGGCTATTCAGATTTGTTGATTAGATCCTTATTCAACCAATCCTTTTTACAAAACGAATTGGGCAACTCAGATGCAGCTTTTCATTTCATGGACCAGGCCGTATTTTTAGAAGACAGCCTGAAAGAATCCAGGCATGCCAGCGAATTAGCGGAGCTTCAGGTAAAATATGGTACCGCACGAAAAGAAGCACAAATTGCTGTGCTGGAACAACAAAAAGACCGTTCCCGTTCCAGGTTAGTAGCCATCTCAATAGGAAGTATTCTTACTTTGATTGCATGCGGATTCATCATCTTTTTCTTGAGATACCGAATCAGAATAACCAAGGCCCTGAACCAACGAAAATTGGAGCAACTGGAAAAGGAAAAACAGGTGGACCGGCTTGAATCCATAGTTATTACTCAGGAAAAAGAACGAAAACGGATTGCCCGGGATTTACACGATGACATTGGCTCACTTTTGAGTACTGCGATTATTCAACTCTCACGGGTAAAGAATTTGGAATTGCTGGAAAAAATCAAACCAATTGTTTTTTCTGCTGAATCTACCATAAGAAATGTCAGCACGGAAATTAGGCGGGTTGCCCACGACATGATGCCAAGCACTTTATTGAAACTGGGATTAGTGGATGGAATCGAAGATTTTTTAGAAAAAATAAAAGAAGGAGATAATACCATTGAGGTCGAATTTAAGTTCCAAAAATTTACAGAAAGGCTCAAAGAGGAACGGGAAATTATGATTTATAGGATTGTGCAGGAGTTGGTTCAAAACACACTAAAGCACAGCGGAGCAACCCAAATCTCCCTAAAATTTGAGATTGTTGACAGCTTCATCACCTTGCACTACACTGACAACGGTAGAGGTTTTTCCTTGGCTAATACAGAAGAGGGCATTGGCCTTGAAAACATCAACGGTCGGGTGGCTTATTTAAAAGCGACCATGATTTTTAAGTCTGAAGAAAACGAAGGGGTCTCTTACAAAATAAAAATTCCAAAATATGAATCGACAGATTGAACTAGTGATTTGTGATGACCACCAATCCTATCGGGAAGGGTTGGTATCCATTTTTGAGGACGTAGATAATGTTCAGGTGGTGGCACAGGCCGAAAATGGAAAGGTCTGCCTTGAAAAGGTACGGGAGTATGATCCACACATTGTGCTTCTAGATCTTGAAATGCCCGATATGGATGGTATTTCCTGTTGTGAAGAGATGAAAAAAAATCATCCAGAGGTGAAAGTAATCGTACTTACTCAACACAAAGAAAAACAATTTGTAAATAAACTTTTGAAGGTCGGTGCAAGCGGTTACCTCTCCAAAAACACATCAGGAGCAGAGCTTGTTCTGGCCATAACGAGAGTTTGGAATGGAAAGTCTTATATGGGTAAGGAAGTCGCCAAACAAGCCTTAAGTTACCTACCCAACGAACCCAATCCCATCAACCCCAAATTAAGTATTCGGGAATTGGAAATTCTACAACTTATTTGTGATGGGCACAGCACCAAACAAATGGCAACAGAACTAAAAATTAGTACGCATACTATTGAAACACATCGAACAAATATTTTAAAAAAATCCGGCCAACCGAACCTTGCAAAGTTAGTTCGTTGGGCAGTAGAAGGAGGTTTTATTTGAAACCTGAGTTCGATTCTAAAACACGGTCAATTGTGTTGATTTAACTGGTTGATATTTGATAGCTGGTTTCTTTGGGAAGAATGAGTATGCAATCAATGCTGCAACTGTGTTTGCGATGAAGTTTGTGAATGATCTATGTCTTGAGTGTTCTATCTGACAAATGTTCTTGAGTTCGTCATTTACTGTCTCTATCACGGATCTTTTTCTAAGCAGGATCTTATCCTTGAGCTCCATAAGCACATTCTTCATATTGTTTCTGATCGAGGTGATGAGATGAAGGCCATCAATGAACAATAATTCTGTCAATTTTTGTCCTATGTAACCTTTGTCAGCATAGAGCCTTTGTCAGCATAGAGTTTCCCTTTTATTTTGCTCACAAACCTGCTGTCCTTCAAAGGTGTTCTGTCGTCTATGTTGGCCTGAGTGATTACGAAATTGAGCACTTCTCCTTTATCATTGATGAGCAGGTGGAGCTTGAAGCCATAAAACCATCCCATAGTTGATTTTCCAGTAGTAGCAATGCCTTTAAAAACCTTGTTTCTGCTAATGCGCTTGTTTTTGCAGACCCTTACTGGCGTTGAATCCACAAATGAAATACCAGTACAATCTCCCATACAACAAGTCTTTAAAAACAAAGTCATCGGCATACAAACCTTTTTGGTTAACTCAACAAATCGGTTGTAAGAAACCGTATGAGAAAAGTCGCCCTGCATATGTTTTTGAACGTAGTGAAGGTAAAAATGCTTCATATTTCTAAAGCATCCCAAATGAAAAAGTACCAGGATTGTAATTACTTCACTGTCTGACATTCTAGGCTTCTTCTTGGGCCTAGCTCCAATCAAATAGCCTTCAAAACGAGTGAAAAACTCTTGGCAAAATTCATCGGCCAAGTAAAATATCTCTGTAACTTTATCTGAGGTGAGTTGCATCGTAAATAGTTGTTAATTAACGTTTTAGTTAACATTAATATCGCTATTTCTTTGCAACTTATCTTTCTTTCCGAACAACACTTATCAACATAGTTCGCTGGAATACAGTGAATTAAGAATCGAACTCAGGTTTGAAAGTCTCCTCAAATTGGAGCAAATGACTGGAAAGGACTTATTGCATGTACAAAATTTGCCTCAGCAACTTCTTTTTTGAGGCTGTTGCAAAAAAACAAGCGTTGAAGTGAGTATCGTTTTTAGGGTTAGACTGAAACCCATTTCTCTATTGATTCAGTTGTTTGATGAGTTGAAGTAAGTATCGTTTTGAGGCTAGACTGAAACTTGCTCTACTCTCTTGTGGTTTGGTTAGGTTAGGTTAGGTTAGGTTAGGTTAGGTTAGGTTAGGTTAGGTTAGGTTAGGTTAGGTTAGGTTAGGGAAAACTGAAACTTTTCCATGTATCATACTGATTTAACCTTACAGCTTTGATTGATTCTACTGGAATAACCTTACACTGTCCTTACACTGTTTTTGGGTATTCCTGAAATAACCTTACACCGTGATTTTGTATTCCTAAAATAACCTTACAAGGCTAATTATTATTCCTGATTTTCCCTTACATCTTTCTTTTTTTTATGGTTCTCGAAGGCTTGCTTATTTTTTAATTGCCAATAATTCTTCCATCGTTTTGGCAATACCCCTTGTTTTAAATGCGCCTGATCCGGGGTTAGCATATCGCAGCTCAGGTGTGGTCGTTGTCCATTGTAAATGGCGATTGTACTGCTGATTTCTCTTTCTGCTGTTGTAAACGAGTAAAAGCCTTGATCCAGCCCAAATTCACCTTTAAGAATGCCATTCACTCTTTCGGCTAATGCGTTTTCATAGGCATCTTTTTGCTCGGTCATACTTACCTGAATGTTGTTTTGCTTTAAAATTCCTACGTATTCGTGGCTGCAATACTGTATGCCTCTATCGGAATGGTGGATGAGTGATTCAACTTGCTTTTCTATACTATTCAAAGCCATTGCCAAAGCGAGGATGCAACCCTTTCTTTCAAGGGTTTTGTACAGGCTGTAGCCCACAACCCGATGGGAATAAACATCGGTAATTAACGATAAATAGGCATAATGTTTTCGTATGGCGATATAGGTTATATCGCTTACCCAAACTTCATTGGACCTACTAACTTCCAGTTCCCGGATCAGGTTGGGATACCTATGAAAATGGTGGTAGGAATGGGTCGTTTTTGTTCTCCGTTTTTTAGGCTTAACCAGTAAGTCCTTTTCCCGAAGAAGTGCAAATAACTTGTCCCTACCCAGCTTTATACCATGCCCTTGCAGCTTTTCTTGCAGTAGATGGTGGAGTTTCAACCCTCCTATCCGGGGCATTAAATGGCGTTTCTCTTGTATTAAATCAACAACCAACTGTACCTCCATTTGCTGCTTTTCCTGCTGCCAAATGCGTTCGTAATAAGTCTGCCTGGTTTTGCCAAACACATCACAGAGTTGTGCTAGACCAATATGCACATAACGCTGTTTCATTTCTTGGACGGCTTGGCTCCAGACTTTTTTCTAATGTCGATGTTCAGCTCTTGTTCAGCTATGTCAATCATCGCTTCCAAAGTCTCTATTCGCAACCGGGCTAGGCGTAACAACTTATCCTTGTGGGCTATTTCCTCATCGGAGTTGGTTGCCTTGGAAGGCTCTTCTTTGCCTTCATCAAGACTTATCGCTGATAAATCGAAATTCTTTCTGTACCAACGTACGAATCCGGCTACGGTCGCTTTGGTGGGGATATTATGTCGCTGACGAACTTGTTCCGTGGTCAAGCCACTGGTCAAATATTCTTCAGCTATTTGTTTTCTGAACGCGTCAGAATATTGACTCTTTCTGCCCCCTTGTGGTTTTAATGGCATTTTGTAAACTGATAGTTCCATACGAAGTTAGTTTGATTCTAACTGTAAGGCTATTTCATAAGGCTATTTCAGTACAAGACACCATCTCTTTCCTCAACTATGGGATTAGAAAATTGAAGTAAGTATCGTCATTATAGGCTAGACTGAAACATTACAAATTGACCATGACTTGCTCCTCGGTGTTAAAGTGAGTATCGTTTTAGGGTCAGATTGAATCAGATTGAAACCTGAGATCAACAAATAGACACCGGCTATTCTAGTTGAAGTGAATATCGTTTTAGAGGTAGACCGAAACGTAACCGAGCAGATTTTCTGTGTCGGGATTTTTGTTGAAGTGTAAGCACTCGGTCATATGCAGGTAAGAAGTATCAACTTCGTGATATCGGCAACAGATCATCCAATCTATTGGCTCTATGCTGGGGGATTCTTTCCAGTACATCCTTTAGCCATTGATAAGGCTCGACTTGATTGGCTTTGCAAGTAGCAAAGAAAGAATACATCATGGCTGCTTTTTGAGCTGCGGGATGAGATCCTGAAAACATATAATTCTTTCTGCCCAAGGCCAATGGCCTGATGGCATTTTCTATGCTGTTATTATCAATTTCAAACCGTCCGTCTTCAATGTAACGTTTCAGCCTGCTCCACAGGTTGATGGTGTAGCTCACCGCCTTTCCAATAGGGCTTTCAGGAGCAAGCAGATTTTGGTTTTCTATCAGCCAGTTTTCCAGTTCATCAAGGATGGGAGCCGCTTCTTTGAGCCGAAGCTTTTTCCTGTCATCAAAACCCAAGGCATTCTGCTTTGCTTCACGCTCGATGGCATAGAGTTGTCCGATAAGCCCAAGTACATATTCTGCACGTGCCTTATCATTGTCCAGAGCGTGTTCAAATTTCCTACGCGCATGAGCCAGGCATGCGGATAATGTAATTTCTCCCTGAGTTTTCAGGTTGTTGTAAACCTGGTACCCATCTGTTTGCAAGGTGCCGGAAAAATATTGGAGGACATGTTCTGGCCCCTCTCTGGCCCGGCTGGGCTGGTATTGAAAGAGTACGAGTTTTTCTACTGGTGCACGGTAAACCCAATGATACCCGGTGTGAGTAGTTCCCTTTTTATGAGAGTCTTGTACTTTGATGGGACTCTCATCAGCCTGAAGATAGTCACAAACCAGCACTTTTTTCTTCAAATTTTTCTTCAAACAATCATACAGGGGCTGCAACAAATCGCAAGTGGCATTGAACCAGCCGTTGATGGTAGAGTCACTCAAGATAACTCCTGAGCGTTTAAAGATTTGGATCTGGCGGTAGTAGGGCAAATGGTCACACCACTTGCTCACCTGAATGTGTGCCAGTAAACTCGCCCCTGCATTGCCTTTGGGAATGGGTAGGCAAGGTAATTCCGGGATGACAATGCCTCCATCGGCTGGCAATGCATATTTAACACGAATAATTCTTCTCACAAACAGCCTGCCGGGGTGATATTCCAGGATCTCGGTGATTTCTTCTCCGATTCTTTTACTTCCCGTTGGTACTGCTTCTGGTTCGAGGATCTCTTCTTCCCGTGGCAGATGGGCTGGCAGTAGTGCCCGTACTGGCTTTTGTTTCTGCTGCTGCTTTTCGCCAGAACGGGCAGTCCGTTTTTTTAAGTCTTCGATTTTATGTTCCAGACCTTCAAAAAGGGACATTTGTGCTGGTGAAGTGGGAATAAATCGTTCGCTTCTGCTTCCAAAGATCAAGCGTTTCAACTCTGCAAGCTGGTGCTCCAGGAAAGCTATTTCCTGTTGGGACTGATCAAATTGTGCAAGTAGCTCATCATGCACTTCTTTTGATACAACATCTCCCTGAATCAGCTCTGTCTCTTGGATAACCTTCACTAAATGAAGATACATATAAACCAAAGAAAGTGTCCGTTCAATTAGCCCGGGATATCAACAATTGCTGGTGAATTGTAACGTTTCCTGCGCTGAATGTTTTTGATGCTAATCCCATCAATTAACATCACCGTTTGGGAGTAATTCAGCGAGATGCTGGCATAGTCGGAATCGTAAGCGTAAGCTGGTAACTCGAAGGTCCCGGATTCCAATCGTTTGTAATAAAGGGTATATCCGCTGCCTTGCCAATGTAGCAGTTTGATTCGGTCTCTGCGTTTATTGATGAAAATGAACACTTCTCCACCTCTGGGATTGCTTTCCAGATGGTTTTCTATCAAGCCACTTAGACCATCGAAGCTCTTTCTCATGTCGGTGGGTTGGCTATACAGAAGGAATTTATGGCTAGAGGATAGGGTGAACATATCAGAACAGGGTGATTAATGCCTTCATTTGTGTGAATTCAAGGCCATCAGGGCAATGGAGTTTTACTCCGTTGGGATATTCTATCGCCAATCCCTGAAGCAAATCTGATGAATCCCCTTTACCTGGGGCATTTTGTAAATCAAGGGCTATAAACCGCTTCTTTACTGGAGGTGGTGCTACACTCTTTTTCCTTTCTACTGTTCCTTGGCGTTTACCCCTCCAATATTTAAACAGATGTATCGGAATGTTTTCTCGTTCGCAATAATGCTTTTGTGTCAACCCACTATGCTGCCAACCTTCTACGATTTTTTTGATTTCTTTTCTGCGATCTGCCTTGGGTAAATTGCTCATGGGGCAAACTTAAACAAGACGTTCTTTCAGAACAATATGTACTTGGAATATGTACTTGGCGGGAGGATTAGCGGGAGGATTACTTAATTGGGATGGTTTATTGAACAGATTTATTGAACAGAGTATCGATCGGTTACATTGAGCCGCCTGAACTAGCGAAAGCAGTCGTTTGCGCGCTGAGCGCTGAAATGAATTATCGCCAGGCAGTCAGGCAGTAGCCTGAATTAAAATCCAAACAGCCAGAAAACAGCCAGATACCGGGATCGAATTCCCGTATCTGGCCGTTTAGACAGCCGTTTAGATCAGCGACTACGGGCGAAAATGCCCGCATCCCTGAAAACCGCTATTGAAGATCGGTCCCTTTTCCTAGAGCTTTGTCTTTGACTGCACTGAATAAATGGTGCAATCAAAAACAAGTCAGTAATGCAACTAGATTCGCTTATCAGGGAGAAAGCCCAATTGATCTCCTACACCCAGGATGAGATCAGCAACATTGCCGGTTCTTCCAACCACCTTCGGCAAATCATTCACAACCAACCCGACTTTCGGCAATCGTTTTTGGGTGGGTCCTATCTCCGGAAAACCATGGTCAAAAGTGTAAGCGATGTGGATGTGTATTATGAATATACCGGAAGTGGTAATCCCCAATCGGCTTTGACGCGGTTGAAGAATTGCCTGGTTGATCGCTACCCCAATTCAATTATCAAACAGGACAAACCGTCTATTCTGGTTGATTTTAACCTACTTCCATTCAACATCACCCCTTGTAGAATTAGCCCGTCCAACACCGTTAGTATTCCCGATGCGCGGCTGCTGTATTGGCAACAAATCAATCCGGGTCGACTGGAAGAGCAGGTGAAGGAATTGCGAAGAATCAATCCCCAATTGATTGAACTCATCAAAATCTTGAAGTTGTGGCGACACAGTTACAAAAAGCCTCTTCGAAATTTTGAAATTGAAGATAAGGTTTATCGGCAGTTTAGAAACAAAATAAGCAATAGCCTCAGCGATTGGATCTATGATTTCCTGGCCAACAATAATTTTCAAAGGGATGCTAACCGATTCAATGGATTGATGGTGCAGCGTCCAATTGGAAAGCAAGAACTCAAAACCAGGTGGTTGGATTTTATCGAAAACCGTTAACCAATCAACCAATCCCTTCAGCATGCAGCCTCCATATTTGACAATTCACAAAACACACAAGGAAACGGTATCCAGCCATTATTTTTTAAAGCTCAAACCCACTTTTTACAAATTATTATGAATTCCAAAAAATCTTACTTGTTTTTGCTGGGCGGCTATGACCTCGAAATGGTGGAGATAAAAGAACTGCTACAGAAGCTGGATATAAGCTACCTCGATGCGGCATTGAGCTGGAACAACGCCACCTGGGAAGCCTATGAACAACCGAGTTTCCAGGATCAAATAAATACTGCCCTTACCAACGGGTACCAAATTGTAGGCATTGAACTTCGTGGAGCCCAACCTGAAGGGCCACACTATCAAAATCTGGATCATCACAACAACCAACAGGGAAAAAATAGTGCCTTAGAACAGGTGGCCCAAATACTTGACCTCCCTCTTTCGCGCAGGCAACAACTTGTTGCAGCCAATGACCGTGGTCATATTCCGGCCATGCAGGCGCTATGTGCCAGTAAGGAAGAAGCAGAGGAGATTCGGGCAGTAGATCGCTTAAGCCAAGGTGCCACCGAAAAGGATGAGGAGTTGGCGTTGGAGTCCATTCAAGATCATCAGACCAAGGAAGGAAAAGTGGTGATTGTAAAATCTCTGACTCCTTACTTCAGTACCATTGCCGACCGGCTGTTTGATAAAACGGATCGGCTTCTGATCTACAACGATAAAACCCTGACCTATTATGGGATTGACAAAGGGCAATTGGTTGACAAATTCGACCACTTACTAAAAAACAACAAAGCCTATCATGGCGGAGGAGAATTGGGATATTTTGGTTTGAATGATGGAAGTTTTCTGCCTGAAGAAATTCAGGCAGAAGTCAATATGATCACTACTACCATCAATGCAGAAAACGTTCCCCGTCTATTTAGTTCACACACCTTTCTTTTCCCATTTAAATGGCAACATGCAAAAAATGACTTATGGGAAAATTTGGGTTCGAAATTTGACTTAAAAAAATTCCGGGAATTCGACCTCCCCAATTGGAAGCGGAAACCCTATGCTCTAAATGCCAGGGAGCAATACAACGAATACAATTATTTCTATGCCCATGTCAGGGAAATCCTCTACGACCTCGATGAAAGTTTATTAACCGGAAACTCCATTGAAAATGAGGATTTAGTCAATCATTTTGAATATCAATTGGATTCAGAAAAGCCGCTTTATTATTGCATTCAACTGGCTGATGGAAAGGTTTTTCGATTACAAATTGATTCCATCCTGTTGAATATATACGGTACTGGTACCGGAGTGCTTTCCTTCCACCTTCGAAATTCAGAACACCCGCACCCCAACGACATTCTGCGCATCAACCAATTTGGAAGGCGACTGTTTCCTCCTTTTTTTGGTCTCAATAACCAAGCGGTGATCAGTCAGGAATCTCCTGAAATGGGACCACGAACAGCCTTAAATCAAGTAAAGGATAGTGAACTACCTGAAAGTATTTTTCTGTCCTATGGCCACAACGGTCCATTGTCACATCTTTTTGAAGATTTTTCATCCTACCTCGATCCGGAATCTTTTAAGCATGGGCCCTTTCGCTTACCCGCGTTCATCACTGGCTTGTTCCCCAAAAACTTCCTTTTTTGTCATGAAAAAGAAGTCAAAGAGGCTAGGGCCTACAAGGTTTACATCCGCCCCACGCTGGATGATCGCATGTTCACCCTTTGCTGGTATGATCACCCGGAATTATCCCGGCAACAAACTGCTTTTGATGAGCAAAAGGGCGACTACGCTTATGAACACAACGAGTGGTGGTACAAATACCTGTTTCTGGATGTGGGCTTCCCCACAAATCAACATCGGACCCTTCGACAACAGCAACTGAAGGAACATACCTATGGCCGTTGGGTGGATTTTGGAACCCTCATTGGAATAAGCCCATACAGCATGGTGATGCTCACAGGCGGATTACCTGTGGATTTGTATCATCTGGTGCGGCATTTTCAATCCATGTATTATAAAATGGCTGAATTATGCCTGGTACAACGCGCCACCGTTTTGAGTTTTGCCGATGAAGTCACCCATGTTTCTTACCTGGCAAAAAAAGGCAAAGGAAAGCGGGAAAATGGTCCATTAACTCAAATCTCAGATTTGTACAAACATTACATTCTGTTTATCAACAAGATTTATTTCCGGGAAATAACCGCCCAGGAACAAGGAATCGAATTGTATGCACTATTGCAAAGAACCCTACACCTGAAAGACGATGTAAAAGACCTTGGAAAGGAAATCCAGGAGTTGCACAATTACGCCAGCCTGGAATTTGAAAAGCAAAACAACAGTACCCTGAATCGATTGTCCATCGTAGGGGCTTTGTTTTTGCCCTTTAGCTTGCTGGCAGGTATTCTGGGCATGAATACTTTACCAGATTCGGCTAATCAAACTTTGTTTACAGCATTCACACCCTATGGTCCCTTCTGGGTGAGTATCGGGGTTGTCCTGGTGCTCAGCGTGCTGATGATTGGTGGGCTTTATTTTCTTTTGAAAATTTCAGAAGGATTAACTAGAAACAGGCAGGTGTGGCTTTGGGTTGGATTGGTGAGCATCCTTTTGATTGGCATTGCCCTCATCACTTTCGGATCACTTGTCTGGACATAAAACCAACTGAAATGAATTTTAAACGAATCATCACCCTGACACAGCACACTCCGATCATTCACTTTCAGTTTGATCAGCCGGGTTCTACACTTCGAATGACGGAGCTGAAACCGAAATTGGATCGATTCCTTTGGGAACAACTGGCGGGTGACAATCTGAAAAACTGGTTGGTACCAGGACAGTCCAAAGCCTTGGCCTACAAAATCAGGATCGGCAAGGTAAAGGACGATACCAGTTGGAATCTGGATAAGAATTACCCTTTTTATTTTGGAAAACTTGGTAAGGGAGATTCGAAAAAGGACTCAATGAAAAACCCCCTGAAATTTTCAAACAAGGTAACTTTAGAATTTCGCTCTTTCCACGTGGAGTTATTAGATGCGATTGAAAAACGACTTCCTGCATTTTTTTCCTGCACTAACTTTGGGACAAGGCAAAGCAAAGGGTTTGGCAGTTTCCTACCCGAAAATACAAAACCAGATCCCGCAGATTTTCACCTTTGGTTCACCATTCCGGTGGACCGGAAAAGCTGTCGAAACCTAAAACTTGATTCCCCTGAATTAAAGGGTTGGCCACAGGATGACTCCGAGGAAACTCAAACAAAAAGACTGTTCTATCAATTGGAAATTTTTTACCGTAGCCTGCGCGGAGGAATCAACAGGCCCGTTAGCAACAATAATAAAACTAAATTTTACATCAAACCGGCTATATTTCATTTTGCGAAGGATGTATTAAATCAGCAATGGGACAAAAAATCCGTCAAACAACAATTCTTTCCAGCGGTTTTACAGGAACAGATTGAGAAACAGGTCCGCAAAAAACGAATCCCTGATGTACTCTCCTACGAATCCCAACCAATCGATGGTAAACACGGTTTATTTAAGGAACTATTTGGATTGAGTACCCATGAAAGCTGGCGTTCGTATCATTCCACCATCACCAGAAATCATCCTGAGATTAGTCGATTTCAATCCCCTTGGTTTTTTAAACCCTTCCGAATTGATGCCAACACCTTCCAGGTAGGGATCAAGGTGCAGGACATCCCTTCGGAATTTCTGAACCAAACTTTTCAAATTGAGAACAAACCAAAAACGAAACTTCCGCTGGAATTAAAAACACCAGAAGAATTTGATTGGAATGACTTCCTGACCTACTTAAAAACAGAAATCCCCTCCCTGGATGAACGTTGCACCTCCGATTCAGGCCTTCAAAACCAACCGGAATACCAAGTTCTAAAGGCCATTTACAAGCAATTGAATTGAGGCTATGCAAAAATCGACTAAATACTTTGGCATCACCATTGGCCCCGTGTTTCAAACACTTCTTCATGCCCGCAAAACACGGGAATTATGGGCTGGCAGCTACCTGTTCTCCTACCTGATGAAAAAGCTCATGATCCGCTTAAAACAGGAGGAGGCAGTAATTATTTTTCCTTATGCTGGAGCACTACAGTTTCGTGGACAACCAATTGATTTATTTGAGGATCGCTATGAGGCGGGTATTTTTCCTGACCGCTGCATTTTTCAATTGGAGCCGACACAGGACTTAAAGAACATCCATGCGATGCTGGATGAAGTCAAAATCCGCATGGTGAACGAAATGGTGCATCAGCTTGAAAAAACTCAGGCCATTGAAACCAGTCAAAAAGCGGAGGCAGCCTCTTTTTTCAAAGACTACCTGCAAATCTATCTGGTCACCAAATCTTTTAACAACGCTACAAAACGTTGCGACATAAACAAACAACTGTTTGATGCCCTGGACCGCATTGAATTGGTAAGGCAAATTGTGCCCCCGGAAAAGGATCATTATTTGGTTAAGTTTCTAACCACGGCTACTTTCAAAGCACAAAACAATCCCAGTTTTTTGATCCAGGATGCCCGAACATCATTGAACAATGAGCGCGTTCGGTTTGAATCCATCATTGAGTTGGCAGTTGCTGAACTAATTTCAACCGCCCCCACATCCTTCCATTCTACTTTTGAACGTGCTCTAAGCATGCAGGATGATACAGAGGAGGACCTAGTTACCTTGCTCAAGGAGCATTTTTCGGAGACCTTCCAAACCCACCACAAATACATTGCGGTGGTTAACATGGATGGAGACAATTTTGGACAATTGATTTCCCAACTCTCCGATGAGCAATATGTGGTTTTCTCAAAAAAACTTGCGCTCTTCAACCTTCATGTGCATGAATTAATCGACAAATTTGGTGGGTTACCGGTTTATCTGGGAGGTGACGATGCCTTGTTCTTTTCGCCCCTGCGAAGCCAGCAGGGAACAATTTTTCAACTTATTTCTGCGATTGATTCAGCCTTTAAAGAATTGTTCAACGACTTTCTGTCACAAGAATCTGCTGCCAACTCTCCTCTTATTGAATTTCGGCCTTCCCTTTCCTTTGGGGTTGGTATCACCTTCTACAAACATCCTTTGGGCGAAGCCCTGGAGTATTCAAGTAACCTACTTTTCCAAAAGGCCAAGTCCTTTCAAAATGAACAGGGTCTAACCAAAAATGCAGTAGCGGTGACAGTCCGCAAGCACAGTGGACACACCTTCGGCATTTGCCTCAACAAAAAAAGCCTTCAAAACGGTTCAATTCCATCAGAAAAAAACGCCTATTCCTTTTTTCTGGATTTGATTGAACATCACATTGAGGATGGGCAGTTTCTCAACTCCATGGTTCAGGTAGTTGTGGAGCAGGATAGCATTTTGCAAGAGATCGCACTATCACCCCATCGGCTCCAATTTTTTTTCGAGAATAATTTTAATGAACCCATTCATGACCAGGAAACTGTTCAGCAATACCTAAAGAACCTTTGCAACTTCATTCCAGCTCTTTTTTCAAGTATTGTAGATCCAAAGCAGCGGAAAGAAGCGCTCTACGGTAGCTTGAGGTTGGTCAAATTCTTTAACCGCGAAGATCATGTCTAAACAAAAGTTTCTCCTTTCTCTACGGCCGGTTGACACCTACTTTTTTGGTGGAGAGCGCACTTTTGGCCAGGCCAAAAAAGAAATGCAAAAAAAAGAACGCGCTGCGCTTCGGTCTTTAAAAGACACCAGCTATCTGGCCATTTCCAATCCCTATCCTCAACAAACGACCCTCCTGGGGTTATTACGGTACCTGTTGCTTCAGCAAAATGGAGCTTTGCCTCTGCACCAAAACCGAACAAAAGCCAACGTCTTAATCGGTCCGAAAAGCTTTCAACCCGATGGAGAACTGGAGCAGGATTTTGGTACCATCGAACAATTGTCCCCCCTTTTGATCCAAAAAGATCAGCAACTCTATCGGTTTTCAAATCTATTGGAGAAGTCATTGGCACATTCAGAAACGGAAACCGTAGAGTCCATTGCTGCAAACGGGTTTCAACTACAGATCCCAAAGCTGGAAGGATTTAATCCAAAAGAAACCTCAGCCTTACAACTGATTAATCCAGAAGGCCAAACTCAGGGCATGTCCAATGTGATGGAGTCCGTGGAACGCATCGGAATCACCAAAGGCGCAGAAAACGAGGGATTCTACAAACAAAAATCCTTCCGGCTAAAGGACGATTTTGCTTTTGCGGTTATCGTCACACTGGAAACTTCCTTTCAGCATCAAGGCCTTCAACAAACAACTCTCGCTGACACTGTTGTTCCCTTTGGCGCAGAACAACGGCCTTTTCTGGTTCGAATGCAACCCACCGAAACTTCGCTGGAAACACTGTTCCCCTGCCATGAAGACGGTCGAAAAATAATTTTGCTCAGCGATGCATTGGTTGACAATAAAATTTACAGGCACTGCGATTTTGCCATCACGGATACCCAGGACTTTCGAAGCACGGTGGTGGACGTTCAATCCGGATCATTTTCCAAAAGTTCCGTCAAGTATAACCTGCTCAAACGAGGAAGCTGTCTGCTGGTCAAATCAGGTCAACTAAAGGTGGTTGAAGCCCTGCTTCAAGCCCCACACCATTTCAGAAAAATTGGATTTAATCACTACCTCAAACAACACCACTGATATGAACCCACTAACAATTGATTTCTATACCATCCGTACCCTGACCAACATGCATGTGGGAAGCGGAGATAATAATTATGGCGTAATTGACCGCCAGGTTCAACGCGATGTCAACTCCGAACTCCCAACCATTAACGCCTCCAGTTTGAAAGGTGCCCTGCGGCAGTTCGTCAATCATCATGATAACTCGCTGGTTGATTCCATTTTTGGAAGTGCGGCACAAGCTGGGGGGTGGCAATTTCTCTCTGCTGATTTACTTTCCCGCCCCGCTCGAAGTAATATGGTGCCCTTTTTTAATGCCACTTCTCCCAGTCAAATTAGGGGGCTTCTGGACAAATTCATCTCCTTTAACATTACCCTTCCAGAAGCTTTGGTACACCTCTCACAAGTTGAACCCCAACCAGGAGAACCAATTGTTTTCTCACAAGAATTTGAGGCCGCAATGGTGGAAGAACATTCCTGGATTGCCCGGTATGAAAAACCCTCATTTGACTTGAACGACCTCACTCCACTTTTTGGAAACCGACCAGTGCTGCTACACGACCAGGATTTTAAACAATTGGATCTTCCGGTGGTGGCCCGCAACTACCTGGAAAATGGAGAAAGTAAAAACCTGTGGTATGAAGAGGTTGTTCCTTATGATGCCCGTTTTGGTTTTTTCATCATATGCAATCAACAATCGAGCAAGCCTTTTCTTGAACTTTTGGAGCAACCGGTTCAAATTGGGGGAAATGCCTCGGTGGGGTACGGCCTCTGTTCTATCCAAAATCAAATCCGGCAATCGGCATGAAAGCACAAATTGACCCCATAATCCCCTGTACCATTATTGCGGTGGATAAGCACCTGGTTGAAGAAGGGCAAATCAGCAGCCAATACAACGGGTACGTAGCCTCATTTGGAGCCTCCATCGTTCAGTCGGGATTGCTGGCCGCCTTGTTGTTCAACCACCGCAGCACCAATCGCTCGGAACGAGACCGTAGAAAATTGATGGAAACGCTCTACGATATTGTCAAAGAAATACGGAATGATCAAATGTCAAACCACCCCAGCCTTTTTGACTATGGTAAAAGCATTGCTGAAAAGGATATCTCCCAATTCAAAAACCAGATTCTGAATGCTGCAACAGCCATCAAATTGGTCATCAGAACCTATCCACTCACCAAAGAAAACAACCCGGAATGAACGCAAATATCGGATGGCTTTATTACAAGGCCTATTATCAGCAGGCTTCAGAAACCCGGAACTATCAGGAGGAAAACCAGCAGATTCTGGAGTGCCGTTATACCCATAATTCTTCTCGGTTCGCCAGGCTGCCACACGAATTTCGACTCAAAACCCTGTATCCGGGGTTGTTGATAGGGACTGGATATCAACATGAAACGGGTGGCGAAAACGAACTCAAAATTGGGTTCTATTTCGATTACAGCACCGGACTTCCGCAAATCCCGGGATCTTCCGTTAAAGGGATGCTTCGCAGTTGTTTTCCATTTGGGAAGCGAAGTTCTCCCGATTTGGCCCGAATGCAATACATTCAGAATTTGCTTCAGGAAATTCTGGAAACAACTTCTCCCATTTCGGAGGAAGAGGTAAAACAATTGGAGTTAGAAATCTTTTCGGGTTGTGAATTGGTGCAGGAACAATTGTTACCCTTGTCGATCTATCAACGGGATCGTTTCTTTGATGCCGTATTGGATGATGCCGAAAGTGAAGGAAAACGAATTTTTGATTCGGATTTCATCACCCCACATGAGCATCCGCTTAAGGCTCCGGTCCCGGTGATGTTTCTGAAAGTCAGGCCCAACGTTTGTTTTAGGTTTCGTTTTCAACTCCAGGATAGCCGGGCCATTCCATCGCTGACTAAAACTGCCAAACTAAAACTGTTCCAAACCATTTTATTGGACCAGGGCGTTGGTGCCAAAACCAATGTGGGGTATGGTCAATTTTCTACAGTTCCTGTTCGCAAAACCGAATTTACGAAAACCCTTCCTGAGGAGATTTGGGAGCAATTGGCTTATCAGCCCGAATCAGAGAATAAACACCAGGCCAAACTGGTTGCCATTGAGGGAGAGATCTATCGTTTTGAAGTTTATCAAATGGGCACTTTAATCTCTACCCGACAGAAACTGTTCAAAAAATTTGAAAAGGATCTTAAACGAAAACTCAAACAGACCCCAACACTCCAATACAAGCAGCCCGAGATCAACGATGTTTTTACCATCGAAATCAAAGAAAATGCTACCCGAGAAAATCCAAGTTTCACCGTTATCCCCATCTGGCTATGAATGCATCCGTGCCCATTACTTCGCTTCAACTCAATGTTCCCATCCATCCTGGTGGGCTCAAATATTTGCGCGGGGCTGTGATCGAAAAGGTGATGCAACACCAGGATCATTTTAAAGAGCAAGGCATCCCCACCGATCTCTTTCACAATCATTTTGGAGTAAAACCGATGCCAGCGAGCGGAATCATCCAACAGAACTCTATTCAACGCTACCCGGTGATCCAATACAAAGTGCGGCATCGGCAAGCCGAATTGTGGGGCATTGGGCCGGGAGCGAAAGCACTGCAACTGTGGCTCCCGCTTGCCGGCCCCAACATCTCCATGCAAAATCGCTCCTTTCCGTTAGTAGTTAATAACTATGAACAAAATCCCTGGACACCTGCCATTCAACCTGACCTGCACTATTTTCGGCTGAACAAGTGGCTCCCCTTTAACAGCGAAAACTACCGCCTCTGGCAACAAACCCCCAGGTTAGTAGACCGGGTACCTATTTTGGATAAAATTCTGTGGGGCAACTTCTTTCACCTTGCTGAATCTCTGGAGGTCACTTTTCCCCGGGAAAAATTGCAATTGTTTGTAAGTACAATTGATCAACAGACGTACAAAACAAGTTACCGCATCAAAAAGCTGGCCCTGGACATCACCTTTGCCACCAACCTGAACCTACCCGAAGAAATTGGACTGGGTCAGGGTGTGAGCCTGGGGTTTGGAAAGGTGCAACGGATATCCCGGAAAGTAAATCACCTGAAAGACGTATGATTCGTAGGGATAGCTACCGGGCCATGTACAATGCTGCAGGCGAAATGATGAGTTGCCGGCATATTACAGACCTGGCAAAGCTATTGGAAACTCCCCGTCATAAGTTGAGCCTTTATGCGTTATCTCCCAGGTATTCTACCTTCAGCCTTCCCAAAAGTGATGGGTCCAAACGGATAATTGAAGCACCTGAACCTCAGCTTATGAGCTTATTAAAAAAGGTAAATTATTATCTGCAATGCACCTATTATTTTGTAATGCCTAGGGCCGCATATGGATATATTGCAACGCCACGAAATGAAAAACAACCACGTAATATTGTTACACATGCCAAAAGGCACATTGATTGCGTTTATCTGATCAATGCTGATTTTGAAGACTTTTTTCATCAGATCAATGATCACCGGGTATTTACTATTTTTTTTAATCCACCATTTAATTTGGGTAAAAAAGCGGCTGAGTTACTTTCCCGGTTGTGTACATGGTTGGGTAGACTTCCCATGGGTAGTCCAACTTCCCCGGTGCTTTCCAATTTTGCAACAATCACCTTGGATGAAAGCCTAACTGAATGTGCAAAAAACAAAAACATCACCTATACCCGATATGTTGATAACCTTACATTTTCCTCTCAACAACCTTTTCACAACTCTTTTTTCGACCATGTGAAACTCATCTGTGATGATTTTGGGTTCGTTTTTAATGAAAAAAAAACAATTTTATTTGACCATACCGACACCAAAATTGTAACGGGGTTGGAAGTTTCGTCAAGGGTTGAAATACCGGAAGCCTTATTTTATGAACTCAGCCAGGACATGAAACGATTGCGTAGGGTAATGGAGGCCAATTATCTGATGGAAGGGGCGCGCGTTGCTCCTTTGGCGAAAAAAATGCAACAACAGGTAGAAGGGAAATTGAACTTTTTGCAAATGGTATATGGTAAAAACAATAAAAAACACCTGAAGTATCAGGAGGAATATGAAGAGGCCCTCAGTCCCAAAATCAGTTCACAGTCGTTGCGGTGGACTCACGTCCCTTACTTCTCAGAATAATGCAAGTGGTCATTGATACTGCGCAAACTCGCCTTTCTGTTAAGGAACAGTGTTTTTACATTGTTTCAAAAACTGCAAAACGCAAGATCAGCCCCAAAAGAATTAGCAGTATTGCCATCACCAGCAATGTTCTGATCAGTGCTTCTGCTACAACACTTGCAGCACAGCACCAGATTCCGATCATATTCTTTGATAGAGCTGGTCAGGTAACCGCCAGAACCTGGAGTCCTTATTTTTCTAACCTGGCCGTCTTGCGCAAAAAACAACTCCAATTTCGCATCTCTCAAGGGGCAACAAGGTTTATTATATCCGGACTTATTCTTAAAAGCGTTGGACATAAGGGCATTTTAAAAAAACTTCTCAGACGAAACCTTACAGAAAACAACCGAATTCATACTGTTTTTGGACAAATGGATGTAGCATGTCAAAAACTGAGAGCATTGAACAATCAAAACATAGACACATGTCGCAGCCAAATTTTGGGTTTGGAAGGACAACTGTCGAAAAACTACTGGACTAATTTGTCTCGCTTTCTGCCTAAGGAGTATCAATTCGCAAGAAAAAGTAAAAGACCCGCCAAAGATTGGTTCAATGCGGCATTAAATTATTTGTACGGTATGATGTACGGCACAGTGGAAAGTGCTGTTTTTGCTTCTGGATTGGACCCTATGGCTGGTTTTCTGCATACAGACAACTACAAGAAAACGTCCTTGGTTTTTGATCTGATTGAACCTTTCAGACCGTTTGTTGATCAACTTTTGGTGGAAATCTGTTTACAGCAAGGGTTGAAAAAAAATCATTTTCAGACGAAAACGGATGGACTATGGTTAAGCCAGGAAGGCAAAAAAGTGCTCATTCCAGCATTCAATGAACACTTGTATAATCGGGTTTTATTTGATGGAAAAGTGGGACGTTTAAAAGACCATATTTTTAATTATTGCAGTCATCTGTCAAAAGTCATTCATCAACATTAAGAAAAGTGTTCCTGATATTCTATGATATTTCCAACGACCGGATCAGAAACAAGGTCGCAAAATTGCTTGAAAAAGAAGGCTATGACCGAATTCAATATTCTGTATTTGCCGGGCCATGGCATCCGGCAAACAATAAATTGTTGTGGAATGAGTTGAGGGAATTATATCCAATTAACGAAAAATTGGTTGACAGAATTTTTGCCCTTAAAGTATTGCCTCAAAACTTTCTCAATATGAAGAGAATTGGTAATATTGATTTGGATACAGCATACCTGACCAACACCAGAAAAACCATTTTTTTCTGAATGATTTCTGAATGACTTATAGTTTCTCTGGAAAGAGAATCGGATTGGAACATCATTAAAAAACATACTAAATGACTAGAAAGGGCTTATTATATGTACAAAAAAATGCTACAACAACCTCTATTTTAGACTGTTGTAAAAAACAAGTGTTGAAGTGAGCATTGTTATTAGGGTAGACTGAAACACTTCTGTCAAAACACTCACTTGTGTTCCAGTGCGTTGAAGTGAGCATTGTTATTAGGGTAGACTGAAACAGTTAATATAACTTCCGTCCTCATCTACGTGAAGTTGAAGTGAGCATTGTTATTAGGGTAGACTGAAACTTTTAGAAATCACCTCTGTAACTTTTCGATATGTGTTGAAGTGAGCATTGTTATTAGGGTAGACTGAAACTTTTTGTAACTTTTATTTGTGAAGTAAGCAATAAGTTGAAGTGAGCATTGTTATTAGGGTAGACTGAAACCTTTACTTTGGAAAATACGGATAAGGTATTTTGTTGAAGTGAGCATTGTTATTAGGGTAGACTGAAACTAGATTTCTTTGAGGTTGTCCGTGACTTTCTCAGTTGAAGTGAGCATTGTTATTAGGGTAGACTGAAACATTACTAGTAATTCCGCAAAATGTAATCATTAGGTTGAAGTGAGCATTGTTATTAGGGTAGACTGAAACCATCTTTCTGAAGAGGAAAAATAATCCCAGATAAGTTGAAGTGAGCATTGTTATTAGGGTAGACTGAAACTAAATATGAATAATAGCGCTGTAGGTTCTTACGAGTTGAAGTGAGCATTGTTATTAGGGTAGACTGAAACTTTTAGTGTAAGAGTGCGATAGATGTTTAGAGTCGTTGAAGTGAGCATTGTTATTAGGGTAGACTGAAACCTGTTTGTGTGTGCTTATACGTGATTACAAGATCGTTGAAGTGAGCATTGTTATTAGGGCAGAAAATCAGAGACGAGTGCGGAGTGTGAGGAACGAGGGAAAGATTTTGAACTGACTTGCTAAGCGGTTGGAGAGGATAGTTGTGAGCATCAATTTCAAGGTAGACTGAGACTTTCATCTCTTCCTTTATTAGTGTTAGTTATGAAATGAGTATCGATCTTAAGGTAGACTGAAACATTCCTTGACTCAGGATCTGTGTTTCTTGTTACGTTGAAGTGAGTATGGTTATTGAGTTAGACTGAAACTTTCAAATCACTTATTGGTTAAGGGTGTAGAAAAGTTGAAGTGAGTATTGTTAATTGGGTAGACTGAAACTTAATGGCTGCCTCCTCACCGTTTTGCGTGAGAGTTGAAGTGAGTATCGTTAATAGGGTAGACTGAAACGATAGTGATTTTGTAACCGAAGGTCTTTGCTCCAGTTGAAGGGAGCATCGTTATTAGGGTAGACTGAAACAATCCTATTGCCATTCCGATGAAAAAGCTTAGGTTGAAGTGAGCATCGTTATTAGGGTGGACTGAAACTTTTCCAGGTCATAGCAATATGCCATCATTTCAGAGTTGAAGTGAGTATCGTTAAGGGTAGACTGAAGGCTTACGCGAATATGACAAAACAAAAAAAAGCGACCGAAGCCGCTTTTGAATTGTTCAATAAACTTTGCTAATGGCTACACATGAGCAGGGTCTCCATTCTTCTTCTTTTGTTCGTCAACAGCCCGTTTTAGTTCCTCTTCCATTTCAGCCTCGGTTTCTCGAACGGAGATTAGATAGGCCCGGTTCCGGTCAACAATTCCCTGATTGAAAGGGACTTTCAGGGTAAATATCATAATCACAATTCCAAAACGCTCCCTGACAAGCACTGTAATCATTGGCTTATCCTTTTCTGCATTAGGTCTCTGGTCAGGAGGAAAAAATGAAAAGTCTTTGGAGAATCGGACATCTAAGAAATCGACCAATTCAGGATAGCTTTTATCTGTCAACTGCTCATAAAGGCCCACCAAGGGTTCCTCAGTTGAAATTAATTTTTGATAAAATTCTTCGTGTGTCATATCTCGTGGGGGTTAAGATAGGGGGCAAGACGGTTAGTAAATTAAATTTTGTCGTTGATTCAAATGTAGCTAATCGGGTCAGTTTGGCAATAGCTTTTTTTGCTACAGCACATTTGAAAAGAACGTATCACTTAAACTAATTGACGGCAAAAATAGTATGAACGCGGGGCAGACTTTATCAACTAATTAGGTACACGTTTGAACTTTCCTGTGGTAGAGGGAGGGTATTCGGTGGAATAGCCGATAATTAAACTATGCCAATTGACCGGATTGCTGATATTGCGTATACCGTTGCGAAATAGACACCCCCTTCAAATCCTGAAAATGCGGTCTGTCCTTAAAAATGGTCCAATTCCCTCCCCATTCCAAGCCAACCCTCCCTCCTATTTTTCCAACCTCATTCCAGTTGGGTGAATCCCACCACGGCTGCCCGTTTTTGTATTCCACCACAACAACAACTAATCCTTTAAGAATAGCGAATGCTATGGATAATAATCAAATTAGTAAATTGTTCGTCCTAGAAGCTTAATCCTACCCAAATGATACCAAGAAAGTCATTCATCCAAATAGCCTGTTTCTTTTTTTATTCAGCGTTTTTATACCCTAGCTACGGGCAATTACCAGTTGATGACGAGACAGGGAAAGTTAAATATACTGAAGTGGTTGAATTGGCCGGAATGACTAAGGAGGCTATCTATCAAAAGGCAAAACTATGGATGGTGTCGACCCTGAAGTCAGGTGATAATATGGTGGAGTTGAGCGGGGAAAATTCAGATCAGCTTGTTGGAACAGGGAACATTATTTTGAGTAATGTGCCAGCGTTGTCTGGAAAAAGTCACATGAGAAGTTCTCATTTGAACTTTAAATTCTTGGTTTTCTGTAAGGACGAAAAAATGATGTATAGTGTTGAAAATTTCACGTTGAGCTATGTTTATAGTACTCTTCCTCCTTTTTCTACAGGAATATCACCTTTTTCCTATCCCCTAGATCTTGGTGAGAAGGCGAAGGAAAAATTTGAGACAGCAGTGCGGCCCATTCTCGATGGCGAAATTCGGGTGACTATTAATGATTTCGTAAGTAATATGAAAAAAGAACAATCTACGGATTGGTAAATTATAGAGTTCTTTTGCAATCAAGTTCCTAGTTAATGATGATTTGTTACTAGGGCGTGTTAACATAAGATATTTTATTTTTGTGGCATGGTTGTGGCATGGAATTAACAGAAGATCAATTTTCTAATATTTCGCACCTTTTCCCCAAAAAGCGTGGTAAGTTAAGCATCAGTGATTACGCAGTTATGAAAGCTGTGCTTTATGTGGCAGAGCATGGC